>Ga0209390_10000177_pt1 | contig 116026 bp, 100 predicted proteins | sample BON01_FD_187212 | JGI IMG/M metagenome (GOLD analysis project Ga0209390, IMG submission 187212) | Freshwater microbial communities from Lake Bonney liftoff mats and glacier meltwater in Antarctica - BON-01 (SPAdes) (version 2) | ecosystem: Environmental > Aquatic > Freshwater > Ice > Glacier...
CGAAAGTGAATAACTGGAATAAAAGACCTGGGCTCAATCTTTAGCTTAGCTCTTTTTTTGTTAATTAATCCAGTATGGCGAGGCAAGAATTCAGAAGTCAATTCATTCAGAAGTCAAAATAAGCTGTTTTTCTTGGTTCGAATAGAAATCTTGAGCGAAGCTATTGTTGCGAGGATTACTGTCATTGCTATTTATGTCGATCATTTCCCTTCCAATTAAGTTGACACTTTCTTTTCTATCCAAAAATGATTTCTGAATGTGGCCAGCGACTTAATATTAGCTTCATCAAAATCATAGCAGTAGATGTTTCAAATTAATTTCTGGAAAATAGCTGAATGCAGCTCGTTACAGGTGAGCTTTCTCTTTGAAATTATGCTGAAGAATCAACTAATTAGACGGGTCAACATATGTATCATTTCCTTAGGGAATGATATCGCTTATGTCGGTCAACTTATTGATTTGAAATGCATAAACAAATAGTTCTTGACTACCTATAAAAAATCATTCCGATGTGTAATTTTCTTTAACTCGTAGCAAATTAAAAGCCTCTTCCACGTTGGTCTCGGAATTAGGCAAAGGGATCACACTGTCTGAACTTTCAAACAAAACCATTTGAGTAGAACTCAATGGTTGTTGGATATTCAAATCACTATGTTTTTTAGACATTTGACCAGTTCCAGCCGCCTGACCCATTTGAGCAAACGATTCCAAAGGATTAAAAATGAACAGGAAAAAAACTAAAACTATTGAAAGTGAAATTGATGATTGATTGTTGCTGGAATTATTTGAATACATTTTGACTTCGTTTTTACCAGTCTTTGTTGAACCTTTGTCTTTATTCATTAAACAGAAAACAAGTAATTAATCTAGTTGTTCACAGTTACCGACTATAATAAAGGAAATACGAATCTTTTATTTTTGACTCAATAAGCATACATCTCTGTGATGTTTTTTTGATCCACAGAATCACTGAACTAGTATGAATAAGTATTTATAGATCAGTTATTTAATGTAGGCTTGAACTTCTTCTTTTAGTGCAGGCCGAGCAAATAGAAAACTGATCCGTCAGCAAAAAGAGTAGATTTGAATTTTTCGTATTTTGCAATCAAGCAATAAATAGTATTCCTACTTGAGCTATCAAGTATTGCACCGTAACAGATTTCTAATTCCCCTATTTACTTAAATCTACTTACAACGCACTTTCCACTAACTTATCACATTGAGTCAAATTTTTCCATTAACCTGCTGTAAATTAATTATATGACTTATCAAAGTAATGAAGCGAAGTATTTTTCGTACAGCAAAACTGGGTGTTTCTATATCCAGATGCCAAGGATCAGCAGCTTTATAATGTGTTGGTATTTTCAGATAATGAATTAGAGCCTACAACAGATTGGTTCCAGTCGGTCTGTTGTATGCCGAGATGGAAATTGGAAGGGTAATTACATCACCATCTGCCCGAGGAAATGGTTTGAGTGATCCAGTTATCGATTGAGTATTTGTAAAAGCTGTTTGGCTTAGGCTACATTCGCTCGCGAGTGCACGTTTATGGACATGGATTTTATGAACCCCTAAGCATTATATCAGATGGTGACGTCTATGACTGGGATGGGATTGAGCATATTGAAATGCTGAGGAAGTATTAAAGACCTGAATTTTATGTAGAATTACAGCCAAGAGTTTTCAACTTGATGGATTTTAGACCTTTCTTAGACTTTGTGTCAACAATATTGAAAGAATCATAAGCCGGATATTTTCCAAAAACCGTGAACAAAAATTTGTTTGAAAAGTTCCGATATGAATTGTAGACAATAAAATTGCTGAACTTAAATATAATATTGACTTTTTATGAAAAGTTTTAATCATACAAAATATTTAACTAACCCCTTGATGAGTTGGGACATCTGCAATCCAGCTTATAATATGCTAGGTGGACGATCTGCGGATCTCGAAGCCCTCAACAGTATTTCTATATTGAATAATTGGGATGTTGATTTTGTAAAAGAATTATCAATCAATTACCAGACACTTATATTAACAGATTTGGAGCAGACAATTTTATGGGTAAATGAAGGGTTTCAACCAATGACGGGATACGAACCTGAATACGCCATTGGAAAGAAGCCAGCATTCCTTCAGGGTCCAAATACGTCCAAAGCAGTTAGAGACAGGATTCGTAAAAAGCTATTGAATGGAAGAAGAATTTCGGAAAAAATCACTAACTATAAAAAGAACGGGTTTCCATACAATTGTGATATTACCATAATATCTCTATTTGACTCAAACCGTGTGATTACTCACTACCTGGCTTTAGAAAGAGAAGCTGCATAATACCGAAGTACATAAAAAGATTGGTTGTTACTTTTTTTTCTAGAAAAATTTTCAGTTATAAAATTACTTTTAGGTCTCAATAAATAAGCATCACAATACGCCTAAAGATTTTTTGCAGAATTCCTTTTTAAAAACCAATTAATCATTGGACTACAAGTCTCAGAATTAAATTCCTGAAAGCATTAAGATTTTTTCCTCCAATACTTTTCAATTAATCATGTACCATAAATATCTTTTTTAAGGAGTTAAAAGAGATAGTTTTCAACAGTTTTGGCCGAAGTGATTTCAATCGAGAATTAGTCTACCGCCAGAACGATCTCATTGTATTTTTTTACCACAAAGGGAGCAAAGGATTTGCAAAGGGAAAAAGAAATTTAAAATTTGCCTATAAAACCCGAATGATAGCAATCGTCAGTATAGTATTTTGCTTATAGCCTTAACAATAGCAATGATTCCGAGTTTTGGCCCCAAAGATTTTTAATTGAGAATTGATTTATCGCCAGAAGGACTGAAAGGTGTTTTTTCATTAAACCGTATTAAATCCTAACTGATAAATATTCAAATTCGAACACCCGTCCCATGGAAATGATATATGGGTAGCTCACATGAGGTACGAAACTCGAGGAAAAAACCGATTTTTCGTTTTGGCGTGGATATAAAACCGATTGAGAATCAATCTTGACTCAAAACCTTCACCGTAACCAGCAATTGGCCCAAATGCCGTTGTGTGTGCTCAGCAGTATGGAATACTAATCCAAACAAAGTTGAAGGCAATTGAGCTCTTCCCACTCCTCGGAAATCCGTAAGCGTACTCGGATCAATTTTAGACACAAAATTTAAAAATACAGCCATCTGGTGGTCTACACGTTCCACAAGAATTTCTGTGCTCAACTCGCTATTTACCATTCCTTCCTTTTTCAAATAATCAAGCTGCTGCGGACTCAAATTTTCCGCCTTGGCGTAAGTAGCCATACGATCCAGTACTCCGACAATATGCTGGAGATGGAAAGCTGGACTTGCCAATCCTGCAGGTCTTTCCCAAAGTAAATCAGAAGGAAAACCCATCATCAAGTGATGAATTTCTTCCTGAGCCTGCAAGAGCGCATGAACTACTGGCTGCAATTCTGGCGAGTAGCCATTAATCGGTCCTCTCAGCCAAACTTCGGGTTGATTCGTCATGGAAGTGAATTTACGCAGGAATGAATAAAGGAAATGATTTCGCTTGGTGGAAATTGAAGAAATCTGTCTGCTTTCAGGTTGTATAAAAAGTTAGAAAGAAGGAGAAATAGTTGGAGACAAACTATTCCTTGGTGGTGGTAATTAATGAGCCAAAACTTGGCAATCATTGGTTTTCATGCCGTCAGTCATTCGAATTTCCTTGTAAGCAATAAATTTTGTGTTTTCTATTGGCAATTAAATCTTAAATAAATCGGACCATAGATAAAATTAAAATAATGGACAAAGTCCGCAGAGAATTTGAAGAATAGTCAGATTTCTGTTCCGAGGAAATATCCACGATAGAAGCCAATAGCATCAATTTAGGTGTGGGGCTTCTGGAAAAGAAACTTCCTGAAATGTGGCAGAGCGTAGGTGGCACTCTCAACTTAGTTTCTGCATTGGGAAAGGTGTTTCAAGTGTATCGAGATAAGTTTATACCGATAATAATATCAAGGCTTTACAAGAGGCTAGAGAATAAATTGAGAAAATGGTAATTGGTCTGATGGCAGAACTAATCAAAGGAATTTTTTTACCAATCCATTTGAAATCATGAATATCCAAATTCGAACACCTGTTCTGTGTGAACGATACATGAGTAGCTCGGCTGAGGTAGAATATCCGAGTTAAATGGTATCATTAGGTTTTTTTTTTGGCGTGGACAATTACAATCGAGAATTGATCTGCCGCCAAAACGAGAGAATGGTATTTTTTTTTACCACAGAATCACGGAGAGCGTGGAGGTTTCACAGAGATTTTATTTTAAAGACGGATATATTTCCGGATTGTACTGATGGTGACTTTTTCCAATTCTCAGTCGATTTTGGGTACATCTACCTGTATTTCTCTATCCCACCAGATAGAATTTGGGAAGCTGGTTTTAGGACCCAAAAGCCCCATGAACTTATTATTTTTGATCAAAACTGTGATAGTTACATTTTCCATGATTTTAGGATTTAGTGTTGAATGTTATTTTAATCGGTCTAGGAAAAATTGAAGCCCTATATCATAGATATCTGCACCTTCCTTTTCACAAATCTCAAAGCAGGTATCCAATAGCTCATTTCGGATTTTGGCTTCTTCTGGACTGTAGGAGGGAAGACGGGTATGTATATTGATGTAGTTTTTGAAATCCTCGTCGGGGGCAGAGAAAATGATTAAACCTTAGATTTCATACCCCTTTTCAATTTTTTTAAGAAACTCCGAAATATCACGATTGTCTGAAAGTGCGTTACTTGTCTCTTCAAAACTTTCAAACTCATGCCATTCGTGATCAATTTCGGGATCATAGGGATGGAAGTGGAGTCGTGGAAGATTCCAATCTTGAGGTATGAAATAGTCCTCAGAGATTAATTTAGATCGCATTAGCGTAGTGGCATCTTGCAATGCTAATCCATTAGAATTAGTAAAAATCACAAAGTCAAATTGCTTGTAATTTGCACCGTCTCGGTAGAGGTAGTTAAGTTGAAGGTTTGCCATAGTAGCTATGAACTGATCTGAAGATTTTCTAAAAATTCATCCAACTCATTTTCAGATGAAAAAGAATTTTGAGGCTCATTTCCGGATTCAAAAAACTGAATCAAGTCAATCAGCGAGTCAAAAAATCGAAAGTGAGTCCCTTCATGATTGTAGATATAAACCTGCTTGTTTAGCCCAAAGTCTGACAGGTTGAGGATTTCAATTGTTCTTGAAGGTCTGATGTATTCAGTGGAGATGGGGATAATTTTGTTCATTTCGCTCGCCTAATATTTTTTAAATATACAACACTAAACTCTAATTGTAGACTATAGTCGGTGGTACGATAGACCACATTTTTTCAGATTGCAGAATGGAAATAAAGGTTGAGTACGGTAAAAAAGTAAAAGCAATTCGAAAAGAGAAAAGGATTTCCCAAGAGAATTTAGCTGAATTGGCCGACCTCGACAGAACCTATGTTTCTGATATAGAAAATGGAAAGCGAAATGTTTCAATAGAAACCGCTTTTAAGATTGCAAGTGCTTTACAAGTTCCATTAACCAAGTTTTTCGAGTTCACTTCCTTAGCCTAACCGTGTAATTTTTAATATAAAGTAGACCTAACTGTGCCAGGAAAATATCGAAACAAAATATCTAGATTTTTAGGTGAAGCCAAGGAAACTGTATTGGGATTCTTAGCTATTGGCGTAACTAATCACCAGTTATTACTTCAGCAACGTACCTCTTGGAATCATCAAATTGTATTTTTAAAATCAGCTCTTCAGCACCTGGCGCCAGACTGGTATTTGATTTTAGAATATCCTATCCCACGAAGATCCAAAAGGATTGATGTGATTATCATCGCACATGATATTATTTTTGTTATTGAGTTTAAGGACAAGGAAAATAGATACTCATCTGATGCAGTAAGCCAAGTAGAAGACTATGCCTTAGACCTTCGAGATTTCCATAAAGATTCTATAGGCCGCACTATTATTCCTATCGTTTGGGCGTCAGAAGGAAAGGATTTACAAAATACACTTGAGGATAATGGAGATTTTGTAAAACCAGTAATTTTTGCAAATAGCTCAAATTTACATTTGACGATAATTTCTGCATTTGAATTTTTTACAGATCATCAATCCACATCCATAATTCCTTCAGCATGGGATACTAGCGAATATTTACCTACGCCTACTATCATTGAAGCTGCCCAACATCTTTTTTCAGGTCAGAATGTAAAAGAAATTTCACGATCTCATGCTGGATCAGAAAATTTGACAGCAACCACTGATTCTATATTAAGAGCTATCAAACTAGCTCAAGAAAACGACGAGAAAATAATTTGTTTTATAACTGGTGTACCTGGAGCTGGAAAGACTTTAGCAGGTTTAAATATCGTCCATAATGTAGAAAATAATTCCGGAAAAGGCATATTTCTTTCTGGTAATGGTCCTTTAGTTAAAGTACTCACTGAAGCACTTGCTCGGGATAATGCCAAAAGAAATAATATTCCAGTAACTCAATCTCGTAGAGAGATTGCATTTGTACAAAATGTTCATCAGTTCCTGGATTTTTACCATAATAATGAGCAAACACCTCAGGATAAAATAATACTTTTTGACGAAGCCCAAAGAGCTTGGAATTCAGAACATTCAAAAAGGAAATTTGATCGAGAATTTTCGGAAGCCGAAATGTTATTTAACATTTTAAACCGAAATAAAGGATGGGCTGTCATAGTGGCACTTATAGGCAGTGGACAAGAAATCAATACAGGTGAAGCGGGGCTTGCAGAATGGGGAAAAACAATCTTTGAGAAATTTTCTAATTGGAGAATTTATATTTCTCCTGAATTAAAAGAAGGATCCTCACAAATTTCAAACTATAAGCTTTTCGAAACTGCACCAATTGGACTTTCAATAACAGAATTATCAGAATTACATTTAAAGGTTTCTATTCGTGCGTACTAGGCAGAGAAACTTTCGGAATGGGTTGTGTGTATTTTAGAGGATGAGCCCCTAACCGCCAAGTCGCTGTTGCAAAATCATCTTAAGGAATACCCTATATTCCTGACTCGAAATCTAGAAACAGCAAGGAAATTCTTGAGGAATAAAAATAGGGGTCAAAGAAGAACTGGACTGATTGCGAGTTCAGGCGCTAAACGCTTAAGACCACTTGGACTTGATGTTACTATTGATATTGATGTAGCCAATTGGTTTTTAAATTCAAAAGATGATGTTCGGTCCTCAAGTTTCCTTGAGATACCTGCAACTGAGTTTGCTGTCCAAGGTTTAGAACTTGACTGGGTTGGGCTTTGCTGGGGTGATGATTTTAGGAAAGAAAATGAAGGTTGGTCTTACCATGCTTTTAAGGGAACTAAATGGCAACTAGAACGACAAGACCAGCGGAAACAATTTATCAAGAATAAATACCGTGTGCTTTTAACTCGTGGGAGAGAAGGATTAATTATTTTCATACCTGAGGGCTCAGATGAAGACCATACTAGACAACGAAAAAACTATGAACGAACTTATCTATACTTAAAAAATACTGGAATAATAGAGATTTAATCTTATAGAAATAGATGGAACAAAAAGTATCGTTTTTAATAGGTTTCTACCTTATGTTAATTAATTTTTAAAAATAATAGTATTATGAAAATCTAAGTACTTTAAATGATTGTTGGTTACCGCTATTCTAATATCATTCCTCAATGACAATAAATTATAGTGTTTCAATTGGTTTGATATTAATATATCACCTCCTTCGGAGAAGCTGATGAGCCCTAAATCAAATAATTTATCATAAGTGGGTAATAGTAATAAACCGTTGTATGGATCGATTCTTTCCATATTATCTGATTTATTCCACGGTTTAATGTGCGATGCGACTAACAATCTGTAATCAGGATAACCCGATATTGAACATTTGCCCCAAATTTTTATAAGGTTTTCTCTGTATTTCCCTTGACCACGTCTACTCAAAATGAGTGTCTCTTTTTCAGTTTCATTAAGCTTATCGTCAAGAACTAGTTTTTCAATTTCAGGAACTACTTTTTTACCATTAATTAGATCACTTGAATCCAAAAACTCTATATACAGATCAAGAGATCGACTATACATACGGTTTCCTTTGATATTTTTATTATAATACTCATCAAAACTAAAATAAACATCTTTGATTTTAATCACTTCTTCAGCATCTATTAAAGAGTAAATATCCAAATAGATTTCTTTTTTGATCAAGTGATTGCTTATTGTTACTATTGTTGACGAATATTTATCAGGCCTGCTAATATTTTTTTTGGAATAATTAATCCATAATTCAAAAAGTTCTTTCATTTTTCAAGGGTTTATTGGTTTCAATTTATTTCAAATATTCTCCTACTACAAATTCCATTTTACAATTTTTATTCAAACATCTATGAATTTGGGATTTTGAATTGGTATGATAAAAATCCGCCAAAATATCTGTTCTCACGCCACATATAAAACAAGTTTGTGGCTGATTTGAAAGCAATATTTGATTTTTATAGTCTAGCATTTTTTTTGATTTATAGCACCAAAGCCAACTCCCTTAAATCCACTGGCACCACTCGGCTGATTCCGGCTTCGATCATGGTGATGTCCTAGATCATTTCTGTACTGGTCCTAGCTCTCTTGCTTTGGGTGAAGATAATCAATCGATTCAAATAGTTATTTATTTAGTTGATTAAGTGCTTTTTGATGCTAAACCAGAGATTTCATTTGAGAAAAAATTAGAGGCTTTCCGACTTGACAGAGTTGATTAAGGAGATTTTTCACCTAAATAAGTATCTCTTTTTGAAACATTTATCCAACCTTGAGGGAAATCAAATTCCCCAATTATATGAAGTTTAAATCTTCTCCAAAAGGTTAGTTTTCACAAAATCGTATGCTTCCGCTATCTTATACTCGATTCCACTTCTTAATAATCCATTCATATCGCCCTGAAAATCGGGGTCCAGAATTTTCTTTTCCACATTTTCGATAAACTGGTTTTGGGTCACTTTATTACCTTCTGCTGCTAGGTAATGGTGGAAGGCATTAATAATCCTTTCTACATTGACGGCTACCTTATTCATTGCGTACCATAGGTCGAATAGGTCACGACCTTTCTTGCGCTGGTACAAAGCCCGAAGTTTGGTAGCCAATAATTCATCCAATTCATAAGTTGCAACTAAAGCTTCCCCGCTTTCCCATTCAGATTCTAATCGGACGGAGGCATGTTGTATTCCATAGATTGAAAAGTGTTCTCGGGTATTGACTTCAATTTTTAGCTTTATCGTTACCTCTTCCTCTGATTGGATGCTATATACGATTGAATTGTTATGCTGCTTTTGTCTTATCCGTGGTGTTCCCAAATAAGTAAGGCGTTCCCTGACTCGGTTGATGATGGGTCCGAATGGTTCTGCATTTATCTGTACTAGATCAATATCTTCCGAATATCTGGCTGCGGGGGCTAGGAAAAGTTTGTGTAAGGCAGTTCCACCACGAAATGCCAATCGCTCTCTTATAAAATCATCTTTAAATAAATCAACCAATGCGCGATGGATAATTAAATCCTGTTCCACCTGGTAGTTTTCCTGCCAAGATGCCTGCTTGCGCCATGCTGTTATATAAGATTGCGGGATCATATATCGGTTTCTACTTCTGTATTGACAACAATTTTCCAGCGATTTCCTGTTGTCATTTTGTCTGGCTTCGTCTTTTGTGGACGGAGTAAGGTGGGGTAGGAGTCAATAGATTCAAGGTAGTTGTACAGTCCATCGCTCAGTTCCTTTTCGTTTAATACACTTTCCAATAGGTAGCCTAGTCGCTGCACCACAGTTACCTGCTCGTATTTTTTTGCACATTCGACCAATTTGTCGACTTGGAGAATTTCCCGTAATTCTTCCAGTACAGTTGCGACCCGATTTAATCCGCCCACTTCATTATAGTAGTTGACTAGATCCAAAGCAGTTAATTCAGGAGAAGAAACATTGATAAAGCCTGTATCTACTTTTTTCTTGATAATCCCATCCATATTCCAGGACTTTCTTAGGTAAAAAGTGATGTTTACGGTTTCAGAGGAGATTGCCCGTAAAGCAATTCCTTCAGTAATAATCGAATAGCTTTGAGGCTGTTGATGCCCTGCGCCATGAAAAGAGGCTGCATTCAGCAATCCTACATAGTAATCTCTAGAGAGGAATTTCATTAAATCATTCACATAAAAACTAGTCGGAATGACACCCCTTGAGCGATACTCGGGTGTGACAATCACATAAAATCCCTTTCGTACCCTGGTTATGGCCCCTTGTTTTTTGAGCCGTTGCAAGGATTTCTTTAAGGCATTCTCTGATATACCCAATTGCAGATGTAGGCCATTGGTGGTGAAGCTATACTTTCCATCTGCGCGCAGGGTGTCAATTAAAGTGTCGATGTATTTGTATTGCTCTGCCATTAGTAAGTGATGGATTGCGATTAGGGTCTTATTGTGACCCCTTTTGCAATGGTGAACTTAGCTATTGGTGCAGTTAAAAACAACTAGGTCTTTGAAATAAGATCATTTTGAACAGCAAATGTCTCGTTTGGCAATTTTTCACTCTTGTTAACAGGAACGCACTTTTTGCAATTAATAGTCAATCAATATAAAAAGTCACTTATTCAGCTGACTAATCGCTTTTTTATGTTGAACCAATGATTTCATCTGCGTGATCGCCAACTGATTTAGCTGGATCAATCGTTTACATTAAATTAAGGATTATCAGCCCTTAATTTACTATCCGCTTTCCAAGCTGGTGCATTTGCGCCATCAACCACTTTTTCTACCAGTCCATAAAAAATCGGTTGAATTTGGCTGCTGCTTCCCAGTTGATCTTTTGCTCAAGATTATCCTTAGGCGTATGATAGCCTTCACGGTACCATTGTCGGTAGATTCGTTCGCTCTCAGATCCAGGGGCATAGCCAAAGACAAAATTGATGGCGGAATCAGCTTTTCAAGTAGGGATTAAATCAATGACACTCTTGACCGAACTTTCGTCAATCTTTGAGAAAGCAAACCATCGCTTTCCCAAATCCTTCAGGAAGCACCCAAATGATAGATCTCTTGGCTGTCAATTATCAGAAATCGATCATGGCTTTTATCAAAGGACTTTATTTCAAAATCCCCGTACTGATCATTCGCTTTTTGGACATCCAATTCGAGTTGTTTGGAGTTGGATTTGGTGAGCAGGATTGCTTTCACTCCTCGTTTTTTCTTTGCCAAGTGAGTCAATGTTGACTCATTGATGTAATTGTCAATTAGGATAATGCTAGTCTTGGCAGATCGGATGATACGGGAAGCCAACTCGTATGCATCAAAGACCTGCCCATCGAAAAAGACACCTTGGGAGGGAATATGATCCTTACTCTCCAAGGCTTTGAAGATCTTGTCGAATTTTTGATCAGATTCGAATTGCATGAATTCAATTCTGTCTAATCTATTTATAATCAATTGATTATCCTGCACCAACTTGCGCATGGATACAAAGGCCTTAATAATTTGGATGCTTACTTTAACTGCAATTTCACTTCTGAGAACTGCGGAGAGCATAGCTACGCCTTGTTCGGTAAAGGCAAAAGGATTAGAACTGGAATATTTTAAAATCTGGAACCGGTCACAATTTGTGACCAGTTTATCTTTTTCCAAATTATCAATCTGAAATCGAAATTCTTTGGGGAATCTAATAGCATTTCGTTTAACAGCTTGATTCAGAACCTTAGTTTCAACCCCGTATAATTCAGCCAAATCTCGGTCTATCATAACCTGAAGACCACGAATGGTGAAAATCCGATTTTCAATTTCTTGGCTGGATAGGAGGAGGTCTTTGCTCGTCATTTAAAAATTAGGTTAAAGAATTCAGCTGATGATTTAAAAGTAAGGATTTCCAGATTAATTCTGTAGGTATTAGCTGCTTTTTCGGCTTTTTCAATCCCGACGAGATTACCTGTTTATAGCAAATGGTGAACAGTGGAATTAGACACCATCGGAGTCGCACCTATTTCCTTCAATCCTAGCTATAAAGATTAGACCTATACTGGGTCATTTCCCGCATATAGTTATCCAATTTTCCATAAGAATTAAGCTTGAACATGGAACAAATACGCCGTCAACCTAAGGATTCTCAGGCCTCAGTTTGCTGTCTAATTTCCAAGCAGGTGCAGTTGCACTATTGGCTACTCGGTCTACAAGTCCATAAAAAAATCGGTTGAACTTGGCTGCTGCTTCCCAGTCGATCTTTTGCTCAAGATCATCCTTGGGGGTATGATAGCCTTCACGATACCATTGCCGGTAGATACGTTCGCTCTCAGATCCCGGTTCAAAGCCAAAGAAGAAATTGATAGCCGGTATTATTTCGATCAAGGTGAAGCCATAGCTACTATTGGAATTAGTATCAATGCGCTTGTCTTTGGGAGAAGATAATCAAGATTCAAAAAGGTAATGGTTAAGTTGATTAATGGCGCGATGATTTTGAACCAGAGATTTCATCTGGGTAATCGCCAACTGGTTCAGCTGGATCAAGCGTTAAGATTGGGTAAGTTCTTGATGGATCAGTAAGGCATTGGTACTTTCCATATTTGATAAGACTACCAGTTGCTCGATAGTAGCGTAATCTCTTACATTACCTTTAAGACTCGGGTTATCTTCTCGCCATTGCTTAGCTGTGATACCAAAGAGTGCGATGTTTAAAACATCTGCTTCGCTAGCATAAATTATAGAGCTTTGCTTACTGCTTATTTTCTCAGGGATTAGGTTTTCCTTGATTGCATCGGTGTGGATGTGGTAGTTGACTTTGGAGAGCGTTCTCTGGAAGTCCCAGTTCAGTTTTAGACGGTTGTTTTCATCTTCTTTGAGGCGTTGAAATTCTTTGATCAAGTAAAATTTAAACTCTGCACTAATTCAAGATGCAAATTCAAAGGCAATATCTCGATGGGCAAAAGTTCCACCGTACTTTCCAGACTTTGATTGGATTCCAATTGCCTTGGTTGCTTCAATCCATTTTTGTGGGGCAAGGGCAAAACTATTTGATCCTGATTGATTTTTAAAAGCATCGAATTCGATGCTTTTAAAATTTGGATTGTTCAATTGCTCCCAAAGTCCACAGAATTCAATGGCACTCCGTGTTCTCATCCAATTTTGGATAATATAATTTGTACGTTCAGAATTACGATAGCGTGCCATATCTGTAAGAGATATGAAATCTTCTGAATTGGTTGAGTAAAGTGCTATTTCTCTTCCATTGACCTCAATTTTTTTTGTCTTTGCCATAAAAAGTCTTGCATGTGTTCCACTTAAAAATTTGACTGCAACTTTCTAAAATTCAATCCAAATCCCAAAATTTGTTTCTTCTTCTCATTGGGGTGCACTAAGATCAAAAGAGGATAGTCCTACCTGATTTTTAAAGTGGTCAGATTCGACCACTTTAAAATTTTGATTGTAGGTTTTTCAAAACGCCCCAAGAACTCTCATGTGGTTCTTGCTCTAATCCAGTTTTGAATATCATCAGCTTAGAACACATATTATCTGCAAATCCTCATTTTAAATCTCACATATTAAAAATCAATAACAGATAACCAAAAACCATTAACAGATTGCCTGCCCTCCGGGAGGCGGGCTTCAGTCGTTCCTCCCTCGCAATAACTTTAAGCCAAACCCCTTAAATCCCCCGTCACCAATCGGCTCATTCCGTCTTCGATCATGGTAATGCCAAAGCTAATATCCGCACTGGTCCCAGCACTCTTGCTTTGGGTGAAGATACTCAATGGATTCAAAATTTATTTGTTAAGTTGATTAATGGCTTTTCTATGTTGAACCAGAGATTTCATCTGCGTGATCGCCAACTGATTCAACTGGATCAGACGGTCAGATTGGGTAAATTCCTGATGGATCAGCAGGGCATTGGTACTTTCCATATTTGATAAGACTACCAGCTGCTCGATAGTAGCGTAATCTCTTACATTACCTTTAAGACTCGGGTTGGCTTCTCGCCATTGCTTAGCTGTGATACCAAAGAGTGCGATGTTTAAAACATCTGCTTCGCTAGCATAAATTATAGAGCTTTGCTTACTGCTTATTTTCTCAGGGATTAGGTTTTCCTTGACTGCATCGGTATGGATATGGTAGTTAACCTTTGCCAGCGTTCTTTGAAAATCCCAAGTCAGTTTTAGACGACTATGCTCATCTTCTTTGAGGCGTTGGAATTCTTTTACTAGATAAATTTGAAATTCAGGACTTAGCCACATCGCAAAGTGGAAGGCTATGTCTTTATGAGCATAAGTGCCTCCGTATCTTCCAGCTTTTACAATCATTCCTTTTGCTTGAGTTCTTGTGATCCATTGCCCTACAGACATTATAAATCTGTTAACTCCTGCATCTTGTTCAATTACCCCGAATTCGGGGTAATTGAAATTTGGATTGTTTATTTTTTCCCAAGTCCCCAAATACTCAAGGGTATTTTTATTTGTAATCCATTTTCCAATCAAACTGCTCCCTTCCTTAAAACCTCCAGACATATCTGTAAGACTGATAAAGTCGATTTCATTCTGCGCAAAAACAGAAATCTCAGATCCTTTTACAGTTATTTTTTGATTCTTTGGCATAGTTGGAATGATTAAATTAAAAACGAGACGAGTTTAAAATCAGGAGGAATCATCTGTTCCTAAAATAAGAGCTCTAAAGTATTTCGATTTCGCCATCAAACTTTAACACGTATCAATCTACTCCTTAACAGAAATCCTCAGCACCACAGATCGCAATTCAATTAAGCCAACTCCCTCAGATCCAAACTCATCACTCTGCTGATTCCTCCTTAGTACACCGTAATGCAAAAGCTGTTATTCTTTCTTGTCTCGGCACTTTTACCTTGCATTAAGATAAGCAATCAATCCAAAATTTTACCCCCTTAATTGACCAATCGCTTTTCTATGATGAACCAGCGATTTCATTTTCGTGATCGCCAACTTATTCAGCTGAATTAGACGGTCAGATTGTGTAATTTCTTGATGGATCAGCAGGGCATTGGTACTTTCCATATTTGATAAGACTACCAGCTGCTCGATAGTAGCGTAATCTCTTACATTTCCTTTAAGACTCGGGTTGGCTTCTCGCCACTGTTTAGCTGTTATTCCAAATAGCGCCATATTTAATACATCTGCTTCTGTGGCATAGATGATTGAGCTTTGTTTGGGGCTTACTTTTTCGGGAACTAGATTTTCTTTGATGGCATCGGTATGGATATGATAGTTTACTTTGGAGAGCGTGGCTGAAAATCTAGTGCTTAGGTGGTTTCTCAAAAAGAAAGTGCAGCGAATAAATTTGCACTTTTTCAAGGCTTGATATCGACAGGGGAGACGCTTTTGATGACTCTCCTTAAAAATCTTTTCTCTCTAATACTTTAGCGGGCTAAATTCTCGGTGAAGGCCCATTGCTGCATAGTTTAATTTCCAATGTTTGCCTTCAGGAACGAAGTGAATAATGAACTGATTTTTTTCAATTTTCACATTTCTTGCCTCTGTTCTGTAATACTTGAATTGCTTAAGTTTGATGTGTGATAGGATTTGGGAATTCTATCCATTTTTGTCATCAGCTTGCTATTAATGTTCCGAAAATAAATGGTTTAGGAGGATCAAACGAAAGTATAAAGCTGATTTCCATAGAAAGTTAGCGCAACGTTGAAACAAATAAGAATATGCCTCAATCCAACATAAACCAAGTAGAGTATAGTGCTTTACTTCAGCTAGCAGTTACCGAAATCAGATCTGCCCGTACTGTCATCGCCAAGCAAGTAAACAGTTCTACGAACTCTGTTTATTGGAATTTGGGAAAATTACTTTATGAAAAACAGTTGGAAGAAGGCTATGGCAGCGGAGTGGTAAAACAATTATCAGTAGATCTCAAGCATGAATTTCCGGATATGGGATTGTCTCCCCGTAACTTGTGGGATATGAAGCGCTTCTTTGAGCGTTATTATCTAGTAGGTATAAAACTGCGACAGCTTGTCGCAGTATTGCCATGGGGTCATAATCTGTTGCTTGTAAATAAGTTGAAAGAAGATGAAAAAGTAGCATTTTATGCAAGTGAAACCTTAGCTAAAGGCTGGTCACGAGATTTATTGCTCAATGCCATTAAAATGGATAGTTACGGCCAAGCACAAAAACAGTTGAAGACAAATAATTTCGAACAAACCCTTCCTGGAGTTCATGCTGAATACGCCAATGAAGTCTTTAGAAGTTCCTATAATATAGGTTTTTTGGGCATTACGGAGCCAGTAAAAGAATTGGAGTTGGAAAACCGGTTGATTGCCAAAATCAGAGCTTTTATACTTGAATTGGGCAACGGGTTTAGCTTTATTGGCAATCAGTACCGGTTGGAGTACAATGGGAAAGAATATTTTGTAGATATGCTTTTCTTTCACAGGGGTTTACAATCCTTGGTGGCTGTAGAATTGAAAATAGGAAGTTTTAAAGCCGAGTATATTGGTAAAATGAATCTATATCTTTCTCTACTTGACCGATTGGAAAAAAGAGAAAAAGAATCTGCTTCCATAGGGATTATCCTCTGTGCGGACAAAGACCATCTGGATGTGGAGATTGCTCTACAGGATATCAATAAACCGATTGGTGTAGCAGAATATCAGTTATTGCTACCCAAAGATGATTTACAAGCTCTGATTGTGCATGAAATTAATCAGTCAGAAAGAGATAATGAGTAGTTCTTAGGTATTTAATCCCACTCCCATATATTTATGTGCATCACTGGGCTTTAGCCCAATTCTATTTTACTCCAGGAATGGGCTAAAGCCCCTTTTACTATTCATCTGATTTATATGGAATGGGCTAAAGCCACATTCCTATTCAATTGGATACCTCTTGATTTATTTTTATGAATGGGCTGAAGCCACATTTACTATTCATCTGATTTAGATGGAATGGGCTGAAGCCACATTCCTATTCAATTGGATACCTCTTGATTTATCTTTATGAATTGGCTGAAGCCACATTCCTGTTCAGATAAAATCTTTTTGAATTTATCCCAATCCATCCTTTAATTTTTGAAAACCAAATTTGACAATAAACTCATCATATTCCTCTTGAAAAGTCTTCTTTCGATGATGCTCTTCTTGATTTTTGATATAATTCCGGACCTTATCGACCGCAGATTCTGAAACAGAGACCGCAAAATATTCATCCTGCCATTCAAATTTATCTCTAGTCAACTTGTTTTTGTTGATCCAAAAAGAGGACTCACCTTTTAAAAGCTGAACTGTCTTTTGTATGGTTTGATCACACCCCAAGGAAATCAGACAATGGCAATGATCGGAATATCCATTTATGAAATCCACGAATATTCCTTTGCTATGTCCATTTTCACGGATATGATTCCAAACCTTTAATCTGAGTTCTTTCGAATCTAAATGAGTTACCCGGTTTTTAGTACTCCATACGAGGTGGATGTAGATTTTAACGAATGGCATGATTGAAAAATTTAATGAATTGGTTGAATAAATGGAATGGGCTAAAGCCACATTCCTATTCAATTTTAAATAAAATTCAATTCAATTCCTGAAATAATTCAATTGCCTCATGCTTTAGCAAGAGGCAAATAAAACAATTGGGCTAAAGCCTCGAAAAACAATTTACAATATTCTTGGGAAATGGGCTAAAGCCCATTCCAATTCAATCTATAATCAATTTGCAATTCCTTTTTGGGAATTGGTTAAAGCCACATTCCAACTCAACTTTATCTCTTTGAATTCCCTCCTGCTTTAGCTGGAGGGAAAATATCAAGCCAACTCCCTCAAATCCACTGGAACGACTCGGCTGACTCCTGGCTCAATCATCGTAATGCCATAAATAATATCTGTACTGGCCATCGTACGCTTATTGTGTGTAACGATGATAAACTGGCTCTCGTGGCTAAAACGCTGGATAATCTGGTTGAACTTGTCAATGTTAGCATCATCCAGCGGGGCATCTACTTCGTCGAAAATACAGAACGGAGCAGGCTTCAGCAGGTAGATTGCAAAAAGTAGGGAAGTGGCAGTCAGCGTCTTCTCCCCACCCGAAAGTTGGTTGATGGTCAGTGGTCGCTTGCCTTTAGGTTTGGCAATAATCTCGATGGCAGAATCGAGCGGATTATCGGGATCGACAAGAGTCAGGTCACAGTCATCCTGCTCGGTAAAGAGCGAGCGAAAAACCTTGATAAAGTTCTCTTTAATCTTATTAAAAGCGGCTAAAAAAGTCTCTTTGGCTACTTGATCGATTTCTTTGATGGTTGAGAGAAGTGATTCCTTGGCTTTGATCAAGTCTTCCTTTTGGCTAGAAATAAAGTCGTAGCGTATCTTGATCTCATCGTATGCTTCCATTGCCATCGGATTGATAGGACCGATTTTATCCAGCTTTTCCTTTTGCTTTCTTACCAGATCACGGAGCTCGTCTTCTTTCAAATCCTCAAATTCAGGAGCCAAAGCAGGGTTTTCCTCCATTAGCTGATCCAGATCCAGCTCAAACTCCACGCTGAGCCGCTCCTTCATTCCAGTCATTTTTAGCTTGATTTCGTTCAGCACAGTTTCCAAACCATGGATCAACTGGTCATGGGATTCTTTGTTCTTTTGGAGGCTTCGAATCTGCTGATCTGTATCATCGATTGCGCCTCGGTGTGCGTAATAGTCCTTCTCGGCCTCTTGCACGCCGCCTTCTATCCCTTCTTTTTCGGAGTATAACTCAATGAGTTCGTCATCTTTGATCTCATTATTGTCCAGCAGCGAGCGGATTTCTCCATCTAGCTGACTAAGTTCTGCCTGTGATTTTCCGATCCGTTCCTTGGAGCTCTCGTAAGCTGCTGCTTTGAATTCAATCTCCTGATCCAGACTTCCTACCCGATTAAGTTGCTGATGGTAAGTGATATTTTCTGCGTTGAATGCCTGAGATTTTTCTACCAAAACTGTAGATTCCCTTTCCAGATGTTTATTGAGGTCTTCCAGGTCCCGTTGAAGCGTATCATAGGTTGCCCGCTCTGCGGAAAGCCGGGGCGCAATTCCTTCCAGACTTTCTTCCAAACTGGCAATTCGGTCTAGGATATCTTCCCGCTTATTTGCATTGTTGTTCAGTAGTTCGGCAAGCTGCTCCTTCTTGGTGCGAATGGAGACGTAGTTTTGATTGATCTCGTTGATTTGCCCCTGTCGGACTTCCAATTCCTTTCGGTAATTGGTTTCCTTCAGCTTCATCAGTTCGGAGAGCCTATTGTCAAGATTATTTCGGGTTGAGCTGACTTTTTTGCTGAGGTCTTTAATCTCGCGGTCTAGCTTCTCCAGGTTTTTGGCTCTACCGATTCGTTTTCCTTCGAAAAGGCCTACCGAACCGCCGGAGATGGAAAACATCCTTTTGGTGTACTTTCCGCTTTCAGTGATAAATATCCCATCCGAACCCTGCGGGAAATCACGATATTCTCCGGAGACGATATAGACATTGTCCAGGATAAAGTTGATCAGACGAGAATATTTTACATCGTATTCGATGATTTCCGTTGCAGCTATGGCATTGGCGAAGAGCTGACTTTGGCTGGACTTGAATTTCTCGAAATGCTCCAAAACAAAGAAATTGGCTTTACCTCGTGCAGAATCCGAGAGCAGTTGAATCGCCTTGATTGCCTGAGATTCGGTATCGACTACATAGTAGTTCATGTAGCCTTCGAGGTAATTTTCGATGGTTACGCGATATTTTTCGTCAGTAGTCAGTAGGTCGGAGAGGAGCGGAATGTCTTTTCCCCAGCTGGAGTTTTTCTTGAGGAACTTGATTGCCTCGGGAAATCCCTCCAGATTCTCAACCAGTGACTTGGTGAGATTGAACTCGTTGGTTTTGGAATCGAGTTTTCGGGAAGAGATAGTCAACTCTTCACGGATCATTTCAATCACTCGGTTGGTCTCTTCGATCTTTTGATCTAGGTCTTCTTGTTTAGCTTTCAGCTTTTGAAATACCGATATCGACTCATCCAATTCGGTCTTGAGTTCAACGATTTTTGTCTCAAAATCTACCAAACTGGCCTCTTGTGAAGAATCATCTGAGGAAGTGCGCTCCAATTCCTGCTTTAAGGCAGAAAGTTGAATTTGCTTGATCTCCAGCTCCTTTCCAAGCTGATATACCTTTTCTTTCAATTGCTCGTATTGTTGATTGAGTTGCTTTTGAGCCGACTGCTTTTCAGTTTGAATGATTTTCTGAGCGTCAAAGGCTTCCCTCAATTCGGAAACAATCATTTCCTTCTCTGCCAGCATTTTGGCAGCGGATTCTTTTTCGTGTTCCAATGAGCGAATGCTGAATCCCGCTCTATCGTTGGACTTGCGGTCGGCATCGATCTGCTCACGCAATTTTTGAGATCTGTCTTCTAAAAATCGGAGTCTCTCGTTCTTGATTTTCTTTTCGGATTCAAAAGTCCGAATCTTATTCACATGCTCATTGAGTGATTTCTGTCGGGATGCAAGAAGCTTTTCCTTACCGATCAAATCAGCTTTCAGCTGCGAAAGTAACGCTTCTTTATCTACGATTTGGGTATGGAATTGAAGCTTTCGATCACTTTCAGATGTGATTTTTTGAGTATTGTCCAGTAGTGAATTAATGTATTTCTCTATACTTTTCTTTGCCAGATTGATGCTAGTCTCACGGTATTCCTTTTTGATTTCGAAATACTTGGAGGTTTGTCTGGCTTGTTTTTCGAGACTTTTTAGGTTTTTGTCAATCTCATATAGCACGTCTTCCACCCGAGACAGATCTCCATCGGTATCTTCGAGCTTTCGAAGTGTTTCGCGTTTGCGGTGTTTGAATTTGGAGATTCCCGCGGCCTCTTCGAAAAGCTCCCGCCGCGAGTTGTTTTTATCGTTGAGGAGTTCATCGATCATTTTCAATTCGATGATCGCATAGCTATTCGAATTTATCCCCGTATCCATGAATAGGTTGGTGATATCCTTTAGTCGGCAGGTGACGCCGTTGATTTGATATTCACTTTCGCCAGACCTATAGTATCTGCGGGTGATGGTGACGTGAGTGTATTCGGTGGGGAGAAGGTTTTTAGTATTTTCAAAAGTCAATGAGACCTCAGCCAGATTGGAAGGCTTTCGGTTTTTGGTTCCGTTGAAAATGACGTTTTCCATCTTATCCGAGCGAAGCGTTCTGGTCTTTTGCTCACCCAATACCCAGCGGATGGCGTCAACGACATTGGACTTGCCACAGCCATTAGGCCCGACAACACCGGTGATACCTTTGTCGAAGTTGATGACCATTTTATCTCCAAAACTCTTAAAGCCTTTGATTTCCAGTTTACTGAGCAGCATGCATATTTTTCCTAGCGAATAAGAAAACAAAATAAGTCCAAATGCTAGATTGTCAAAGGATTTCGGGAATATCGTTGAATTATTGGTAGGCAGCTAGCAGCTGGCATTGGTCACTGGATAGGATTTGTTGATTTTTGAAATCTCCCGATAGCGATTTGGATTGACCTCGAAGGTTTGATTAGTTGGCAGTTTGCTGTAATCATCTGGCAGCTGGATGTACCTATTGGTTTTTAGGCTGTTGTTTTTTTAGTTAGCAGATGTCAGTAGGCAGGTAATTGAGAGTAGTTGACATGGCAATACAGGGATTTTAATATTTTAAAATCTTTGAGTGTTTTGCCATAATAAGTCTATAAGTACTTAACGCTGATTTGGATAACTATTTATCTTTCAAACTTATCAATTTGGCTGAGGCCCTCTTCCCACTTAAAATTGCAACCCTCCAAGGGTTGCCAACCCTTGGAGGGTTTTACTGACTGTCAAAGATTTCCTACCGAAAAATACCTCCTTATTATCTCGAAAGTGGATAGAAACAGGTATCTTGAGGTATGGATTTAGGAAACATCGTTTACATCTTGGCAATCATTGCCTATTTCATCTATCAGGCTACGCAAAGTAAAAAGAAAAAGCTCAAAGAGCAGGAGTCGAATGATTTACCGGAGCCTACTGAGCGACCGACATCTTTTGAGGATTTGCTCAAAGAAATTCGAGGAGAGCAATTCACCAAACTCACTAAGCCCACTGAGACTGCTGATTCCAAACCTGCGCCAATGCCTCAGAAACCATCTCGGGGTTATGAATCCACCTACGAAAAGCCAAAATCTGACAGCAGTTATCGCAAACCTGAATCAAGCTATAAGGTCCGGCCATCTACTTATGTAAAGCCGGTGTCGAGCTACGAGAAGCCTACCAGTTCTTATAAAAAGAACCCGACTACCTATGAAAAACAAAAGTCTTGGTTTGATAAGAATGATGACGAAATCTCTAACTACGAAGGTGTATACGATGAAAAGGTACGTGCAAGAGCAAGTGATCTGACCCCAATGGCGGACATCCCATCTCTGGAAATAGAACTTGGTAAAGTAAAGTCCAAAAAACTAAATCCATACGCTCAGCTACTCAGAAATCCCGCTACAGTAAGAGACTCGATTGTTTTGAATGAGATTTTGACGCGAAAGCACTTTTAGACAAGCTTGATGTTGTTTGTCCGATGTTGTGTGCCGGATGTCGGGTACAAGGTGTTTATGCAATATGCCCAGTGAAATATAGCAGTTGTCAATATCTGAAAATTGGATGTTTAAATTCCGATAATTGATGTGATTAATGTTCAATATTTCAAAATGAAAGCAAATTTACTTGGGATACCAACTTCTATCTGTGAATTTAAAATGTGATTTCTGAGGATTTCTATTATTTTTTAATGGATGATCAATGTTGATAGGAAGTATATAAATCAGATCTGTACAAAGGAAACCATATCCATTCGGATTACCTGACTTAAAATCTTGATGAGGCGTTGGTATTAATCAAATGGAGTATTCTATCTAACTGCGGCCAAATCAAGCGGTATTTATCAAATCGTACCACCAATGCTATTTCGAGCTCCCGCAAAATTTAGGAACCAAATTTTTCATCGCTAGGATAGGCTTATTTTTCGCAGTTTAAAGAAGTGAACTTATTCTATCACGGAACTTCAATAGTTAGCGATAGCTTCAGAGAAGCGATTTGATTATAGCAAAAAGGTTGGGAATAATCCCAAGAGCTTCAAAGAAGCGATTTGATGATTGTTGATATCACCAGAAATATGATCAATTCAATTGAAGATAAAATCTCACCGCTGCTGCTCTGAATGAATCGGAATCACGAATTCTATCATCAAAATTCGCAGTATAAAGTCTAATAGTAAGTCTTTTTCTTAATTCCAGAAATCAAGCCTCTCTCTGCGTTAATTCGCCATCACGAGAAATGATAACCTACAAATTCAAATCTCTTAAATCTGCCTCGGTATCTACATCTACTTTTCCCATCGGGAATTTGACCATTGCGCAATCATCTTCATGGGCAAGAGCTACTTTTTTAGCTCCTTCCTCACCAGATAGGCCCTTCAGTTCTTTGAAATAGGCTTTGGTGAAAAGAATAGGAACACCTACCGTATCGGAATATTCACAGGCTACTATACCTTTCCCTGTTTTCTTCTGAGCAGCGATCAGTTTTTTGAGTAGTTTGGAATCCACAAATGGCATATCGCAAAGCATGATAATTACCTGATCCGGTGCATCAAACTTCAATAAATAATCCAGGCCTTTTTGCATAGTTGATGCCATACCTTTTTCCCAATCTTGGTTTGGAATGTTAGGAATAGAATCACCTCTAAAAGTCTTTTTTATCTCGTCCTTATTTGCGCCGAGAACCAACACCTGCTTTTCAACTTTAGCTTCCAAAGCTGCATCAATAGCGTACTGGAGTAATGTTTTCTCCTTGTATTGAGCGATTTGCTTGGGATAACCCAGTCTTGAAGATTCCCCAGCTGCGAGGATGATGATTCCGGTTTTAGCTTTTTCCATTAGGTATTGTCGTGTATCGGGCCTTGCTTAGCCCGCAGAAAGGTACCGTTTTTTCCAGCGAGAACTGCCTTTATTTCTGCCAAAGCCGCTAAAGCGATTTCCGAAGAATTCTCCGCTCCGATATCCAAACCGATGGGACCATGGACATTTTTCCAGTTTAAGTCCAATCCTTTTGACTCCAGCCGCTCTCGGAGTTTATCTGACTTTTTCTTTGGCCCTAAAATTCCCAGATAAGGAAGTTGCATCGGAAGCAGGTTTTCAAGCACCTGCGCTTCATACTCAAAATTGTGCGTCATCAACAAAGCCACTGTTCTCGAATCCACTTCTATTCCTTCCAAGGCTGTTTCTGCCGGAGCTACTCGGATCGACTCCACCGAAGGAAATCTTGACCGAGTAGCTTGACTTGCCCTGCCATCAATCAACACCACCTCAATCCCAACCAGCTTGGCTAACTGCGTGAGGGGAATGGCATCATTGCCTGCACCAAAAAGCAAAAGTCGAATCGGAGCTTGAATCAACTCATAAAAAACTGCGTGTGAGGCTGAGATTTGAATGATTTGATTCCCTGAATTCAGATTCAAATTTGCCTCAATTTTATCTAATAATACAGCCTCAATTCCGATGGTCTTTTTGGTAAAGTCTGTTTCCTTCCAAAGAAAACGAGTTCCGATTTGTGCGGATCGAGCATTTTGGACTGAGAAAATCGTAGCAAGAATGCCTGAATCCCGATTTGAAATTGCTATCTCCAATAGTGCTACTGGATTTAATTGGTCATCGAAATCAATGGGTTCGATCAATACCTGAATAATTCCATTGCAACCCAAACCTATCCCAAACTTCTGGTCATCTTCATCTGTCGTATCGTAAGTCACCAGCATGGATTCCTGCTGGAAAATTACGGTTTGAGCTTTGCGAAGCGCATCTCCTTCCAAGCAACCACCACTGATCGCCCCCGTCAATTCGCCTGTCTCGGTAATCAACATACGCGCTCCAGGTCTCCGGTAGGCCGAGCCATCCACTTGGACCACCGTAGCAAGGGCTACTTTTGTTTCTTGGCCTTTTGCAGAATGGTAAGCTTCAATAATTGCGTTTTGCTCAGTCATAAGGGTAATTCAGTCTAAAAATACTGATCTGTATAAAAATAGGGCTTACTTCTTATTGGCAGAAGAAAAATCAGTATAATCGGGACTAATTCTTTTTACATGAAAAAAGCAGTACTTCAAATATGTCTTTTCCTGACTGGACTTGTATTCCAAGCCAATGCCCAACTTTCAAGGGCAGAGATTCAAACAGCTTCATCAAGTGCTTTGCGAACTTCTTTAACTGAATTTAGAGAATATCTTAGTCTGCCTAACAATGGAAAAGTCCTTGCTGACATTCAGCTAAACTTAGACTGGACGAGATCTGCCTTGGAAAAGCGTGGGTTTAAAATCCAAATCTTGAGTTCGAATGGAGTTCCACATCTTTTTGCCGAGGGAAAACAGGATCCTAAGAAAAAAACGATTTTGGTTTATATGCAAATCGATGGGCAGCCTGTAGATTCCTCAGCTTGGAATCAGGAGAGCCCTTATATTCCTGAGCTGATGGAGGAAATCAGCGGTAAATGGGAACCTCTGAATTGGAATTTCATTGATGGTGAAATTGATCCTGAATGGAAGATTTTTGCGCGCTCGGCATCAGATTCCAAAGGTCCCACGATGACTTTCCTTACTGCTTTGGACATACTTGAGAAAAAAGGAATCATGCCAGCGGTAAATCTGAAGTTTATCTTAGACTTTCAGGAAGAGATCAGCTCTCCCGAACTCGCCAAAGTTGTTTCTGAGAATAAGAAACTCTTCGCTGCGGATGGAATCTTGATTATGGACGGTACCCGGCACTTTTCTAACCTTCCCAATCTTGCTTTCGGTGCCCGAGGAATCGCCACCATTACCCTGAAAATCTTTGGTGCATCATCGGACCTGCATAGTGGACAGTATGGAAACTTTGCGCCAAACCCAGTTTTTGCAGCATCTAGATTACTTGGAGCCATGAAAGATGAAACAGGAAAAGTATTGATTCCTGGGTTTTATGAAGGTGTGGTGTTTACTGATGCCGATCTTAAAGCCATGCAAGCTGTGCCGGAAAGTATGGGAGAAATTCAATCAGAATTGGGAATTGCAGCAGCTGAGAAAGTCGGTAGTAGCTACCAAGAATCTATGCAATATCCCTCTTTGAATGTCCGTGGAATAAGGGCGGCTTGGGTAGGGAAGGAAGTTCGTACCATCATTCCTTCAGAGACAATCATAGAAATCGATATGCGAACGGTTAAGGAGACTCCGGCCGAACGACAAGTCGAGCTTGTGCGGCAATTTATCGAAGACCAGGGCTATTATTTTGTGGAAGGTGAACCTACCGAAGCAGATAGGAAAGCGTATTCAAAGCTGGTTTCATTTGAGTATCGAATCGGGTCCGAACCTTTCCGCGCAGAGATGGAATCTGATTTTGGGCATTGGTTGGAGAAAGGAATGTCTTTGGTTTTTGGAGAAAACTATATCAAAACCCGATTGACGGGCGGCTCTCAACCTATGGCACCTTTTATCAATATTTTGGATATTCCAGCTGTTTCTGTCCGAATCCCGAATCCGGACAATAGCATTCACGCGCCAAATGAAAATATCCGAATCGGCAATTACCTAGAAGGAATTCAAACCTGCCTTGGCATTCTTACCCAAACTTTCGATTGATGGGCCGTTTGGACTGGATTGCTGTTGTTATAGTTTTACTGACGGTACTTTTTGTATTACAGATCAGCAAAGCAAAAAACAATATTATAGAAAAAATATTGGATTGGTTTCCTGCAATTCTTTTTGCTTATGTGATTCCTGCTGGCTTCACTTATCTTTCCCAATGGGATCTTTCGGGTGTGTTTTTGCATAGCCTAAGTAGAAACTGGATCATCCCGATTACGCTTTTGGCGGTGATGAGTGCTTTGCCTTTGCGTCAGCTCGCCATTGTCGGAGTTCGGCCTTTGATCTTGTTTTTTGTCGGTTCGCTGATCATTGCTTCATTGCCGGCTCTTTTAGTTTTGACATTTTCTAGCGTGGACTCATCATCTTCCGAGTTATTTATTGGAGAGAGTTATTGGAAGGGCTTGGTTCCCATCGTAGGAGGCTGGATCGGAGGGAGCACTAGTCAGTTGATTTTAAAGGAATTGGCTCAAACGCCAGAATCCCTTTTTCTTTCGGTGTTGGTTTTGGATAATATTTTGGTGAATATCTGGACAATCCTGATGTTTCAGTTTATTAAAAAAGGGGAGACTTTAAGTGCACTTTTTGGAATAAATGATCCCATTCCAGATCAAACTCAAATTGATCTTAATTCTGTCGGTAAGAAAATCTACCCTTGGATAATTTGTCTGATCTTTCTGGGAACAGCTGCTCTTGTTTTCTTCCTGAATATCTCCTTTTTGGGAATGGTTGTCAGTCTATCGGTGGTTGGATTGCTGCTAGGAAATCTGATTAAACTTTGGAACACTCACTTTTCACTTCAATTGGGAGGGATTTGTATTGTACTGGTGATGGCGATATTGGGCTTGCGATTAGATTTCAGCAATTTAAGTTTACCCCTGGAGTTTGTGTTTTTGGTAGTGATCTGGCTAATTCTTCATTTTGTTGGGATGTTGGCCTGTGCCAAAATTTTAAAGCTGAATCTGGTTTGGGTCCCAATCGCCTCTATGGCTAATCTGGGAGGAATCTCAACTGCACCTGCGGTCACGGCTGCTTATCGTAAGGATTTGATGCCACATGCTGTTTTGCTGGCAATATTAAGCATGGTTACGGGTACGGGCTGGGGAATGCTGACGATATATCTTTTCCAGCAGTTTTAGAGTGATAGTATATCCTGCCTCTAATATCCGATCTGGAATATTGGATGCCAATTATAAAATTCAGAAGTCAAATGTGGACTATTTTGTAGATGTGACGGAAAGTAGATGAAATTGAAAATTATGGTTTTTTGGATTTAAATTGTAGTGGTAGACCAGTATGCTTTTGATATTAATTTACTTCAACCGTATATCCAATAAAACCAAAGCGAGCTGTTTATTTTAATCTGGGGTTTCCGATCTTCCGTCTATATTAGGGATTAGGATGATAAAATTGAGCATTACATATCTTTTTGAGCTAACGCAAATGGATGGTTTGATTCTTTTGGGAATCCCAATTGCAGGTTTAATTTTGTTTTTTGTTTTGAACAGCGCTGTAGTATTTGCTCATGGATTTCAGATCTTTGACAATGGTATGCTACCAATAACATTAGCCATGATGGCCTTGCTTCTGACACTGTCAGGATGCGTCCGACATAGTCTCAATTTCTTCATCTACACCCGAAAAAATAAGTTTTAATGCAAATTCCAAGTTTAGCTCAAATAAAAAAAGACCTTTCATACCTTTCTGAAAAAGAACTGATTGGGATCATTCTTGATCTATCCAAATTTAGCAGAGACAATAAGTCCTACCTATTTTTCAAACTGAATGAGAAGGATAACCCTGGTTTATTTGTAGAGATGGTTCAAGAAGAATTGAGTCAGGAGTTTTTAAAAGCTCGGTCAGAATATTATAATTATGCGAAAAAATCAGCTCAAAAGATTCGTCGAAAAATGAATCAATTATTGAAACTGACCAAAGACAAACCCAACCAGATTGAGATTATTCTTTTTTTCTGCGAGCAATTAAAAGAATATGGTTTTCTCGAACACGGACATCCAGTCATTGATAATCTGTATGAAATACAACTCAAAAAAGCCGTTAAACTTATCGACGGCCTTCATGAAGATCTACAATTTGATTATGAAGGAAGAATAGAGGGGTTGATTAAATAAAATTTAATTTTCCCAATGATATCAATTAGCATATTTTCCTTGGTAGTTTAGGAAATGGCCTTTTCTCCGGACGGTATTATTATTATTAATTACTGGAATCATAGAAATGCAAACGAATTTCTCCGATCTCATTATGATATAACTTATTCATCCGACCGATGACTATTTGGAACTTACTAATTCTCATTTCACTGCGGGGTAGTGATCTTTATTCCTAGAATCTTTTTTTCATGTACTAATTGACGCTGATGGCGTTAAATTTCCCCCATTACAAAATCGATGAATTTATAACACCAGAATTTTTCAACCAAAATTTTGAAATAAGGTGATCTACTAAATCACGAATTTCTTTCCAGTCAAACGTTCCGACTCGTGCCACAACGTTTGGGCAACAGATAGATTATGGGATTTATAGGATGATTTCACTTGTACAGGATCACCCTTGGATTCCATAAAACCATCCGGTCCAAAATATTGACCTCCTTTCACGCTTGGATCCAAAGCCGCCATCAGCGTAGGCTTAGCACCTAATTTCCCATCTTGACCTATAAGTTTGGCAGCAGGTGTGAAAAGTACTTTGGCAATACCTGACAAATACTGCGAAAGATTAGTTGATGATAAACCAGGATGAGCAGCAACTGACTTAGCTTTTGTTCCAGCAGCATCAATCCTGCGTTGCAATTCGTAAGCAAACATCAAACAGGCAAGTTTGCTTTGAGAGTAAGCACCCCATTTAGAGTAAGATTTTTCAGCATTTAGGTTATCGAAATCAATTTTGCCATTTTTATGCGCAATACTGCTTAGAGATACGATTCTCGCACTTTCTGTCTTTTTGATAATTGGAAAAAGTAAATTTGTAAGTAGAAATTGAGAAAAATAATTGACTCCCATTTGACTTTCAAGACCGTCTTTGGTTTTTGAAAACGGTGGTGCCATGATTCCCGCATTCAAAATCAAAAGATCCAATTGTGAATATTTCAACTTGAATTTGTCTGCAAATTCATGCACGGTATCCAGATTTTTCAAATCGATCAAAAGTATATCCAATTCTGCATCAGGGACTTTTTTGAGAATATCGCGCCTGGCTTCTTCCGCTTTATCGTAATTTCTACAGGCCAGAATGACAGTTGCACCTTTTTTGGCCAAGCCAAGGGCTGTTTCGTATCCCAGCCCTGCATTGGCGCCGGTTACTATTGCGATTTTACCTTTTTGAGATGGTGCTTTTGATATCGAAAATTTGGACATGGCTGAGTTGATTGGTTTTTAGTATTAAATAAGATGGCTGCAAAAGACCGCTATCGCACATTAACTCACAAACACTTCGCCTAGTTTGCGAGGGATCCTAACTCAAAGAAGAAATGTCGGTTTCTGATTGTCGGATCGCGCCTAATATCAGATTTTAAAATAAGGTACTGTCATAAAGTTAATGGTTTAGATAGTGAATATTGGGCCTAGCGAAGTTGAAAGTAATCTCAGAGCGAGTTTATGGATATTTTTGGATATTGTGTAATGGCAATTTTTTTACACCAGAGACGCAGCTAATACAAATATTCATCGAATTAACTGGATTAATATTTTATCAATCCCATTCTCTCTGTGCTAAGCTCAGTGAGCTCGTTGACTGCATATTGAAAAGATTTTTGAGCCATATGAGAAGCCGTAAATCCAATGAATAAATGGTAAAAAATAAAAACCATATGGAAGAACTTTTTAGATGGCGTTGAATGAAAAAAGCCTCTCCGGATGGAAAGGCTTTATTTTTCTTCACTACTATTTACTTCTTATCGATTATGATTTTTTCAGGCAGGCGGTCATTTACTTTTTTCAAATCCACCGATAGTACTTCATCCAGTTTGGAAAGATGACCCTCCAGCTCGGAGGATAATTCGGCGAAAACCACATATGCGGCATCTGTCGGTCGTGCGTCACCACTTTCCACAGAACGCTGTAAAGAAGCTAATCGGTTATTGAGCTTAATGGGGAAGTTAAGAGGATCCTGACCACTTTGATTCCTTACTTGATAGAGTTCTTCCTCAATAGCTTGGAGCTTATCCAATAGTGTTTTGAGTTGGATTTGTATTTTTTTCTTTTGAGCTGCATCAAGTTCTCCCGATTGAGATTCTATTTTTCGAATCAAAATCACGGCTTCATTTGCCTCAGATACTTTGTCGCGAATGCTTATGGCTAGGTCAAATTGTTTTCGCAAATCAGCTGCGGTAACATCTTCCAGATTTGGATCCATTTCCAACTCAAATTCGGTCGTATGTGATTTGCCTAACGCCGTCAGTTTCACTTGATAGCTACCAATAGGAGCCAATGGGCCGCGTTGCGGTCTTGCAGACCAGATAATCATGCCATCAAAAACAGTTGCTCCCGGATATCTCATATCCCAAGTGAAAGTATTGAGACCTGTATCTCGGGTTGGCAAATCTTTGGCCGTAGAATCTCCAACTGAGATATACGTGTTGATTAGATTTCCTTTTTGATCAAGGATCTCAATTTTTAAGGAATCAATTTTCTCGGGTAAATAATATTGAATAGCAGCATTATAAATTCCTCGGATTGGATTTGCTGACTTGTACAGCATTACTTTATTCATTGATGAAGTTTCCACTGCCGCTCGAAGTGGTCGAATATCATCCAAGATCCAAAATCCACGACCGTGGGAACCCAATACCACATCGTCATTTTTCAAGACCAAATCCCGGATAGGTGTATCAGGAAGGTTGAGTTGTAACGATTGCCACATTTCACCATCATTAAATGAGACATAAACGCCATGTTCGGTAGCAAGGTAGAGCAAGCCCGGCTTCTCCAAATCTTCTCTAATAGCTCTGGCAAAATGGCCATCTTCAATCCCTGTAATGATTTTTGTCCACGATTTGCCAAAGTCTTCCGTCTTGAATACATAAGGCTGTCGATCGTCTACTTGATAGCGATTGGCTGCTAAATAGAGCGTTCCCGGCTCAAATTTGCCCTCATCTATAATACTGATTCTCGAAAATTTCGGCAAATCTTCCGGTGTGATATCTGCCCAGTTTTTACCACCATCTCGGGTAATATGGACTTTTCCATCGTCCGAACCTGCCCAGATTGTATTCACATCATACATCGATGGCGCAAGTGCAAAAACGGTCGCATAGATCTCAGGTCCATTCATGTCCATGGTGATTACTCCACCTGTTTTACCCAAAGTTTCTGGATCGGCATAGGTCAAGTCTGGGCTGATTTTCTCCCAACTTTGTCCATCATTGATAGTCTTCCACACATGTTGCGAAGTGGTGTACATGATCTTGGGATCCAGTGGGGAAAACATAATTGGGAAAGTCCATTGCCATCTTTCGGGTAAAGCCGATGCTGGTTCGCCCGAGAAAAAACGTGGGTAAACCTGAATATCTCTAGTCTGACCGGTTTTTCGATTGTATCGGGTAAGCAAAGCTCCCTGTGATCCAGCATAAAACACATCCGGATCAGTAGGACTTTGAGTAATCCAGCCACTTTCACCACCGCCAACTGCATAGTGCCAACCGTGGCCTGGACCTCCTCCAAGCATGTGATTCCATCCTTCGGAAGGCATGGCAAGGGTACTGTTATCCTGTTGGGCCCCAGCTACATGGTATGGCACGTCTGAAGTAGTCATTACGTGATAGAACTGTGTGGTCGGATAATCTTCCTCCGTCCAAGTTTTTCCACCATTGATGCTTACCACACCTCCACCATCATTGCTACTGATCATCCGAAGTGGGTTAGCCGGATCTATCCAAAGGTCATGATTGTCACCGTGGGGAACGGTGATTTCAGTATCGAATGTTTTGCCCCCGTCGGTTGATTTCCAAAAGTCCACATTCAGTCCATAGACCGTTTCCCGATCAATTGGATCCGCATAAAGTCTGGAATAGTAGAAAGCCCGCTGACGCAGTTTTCGCTCGTCGTTTACTTTTTCCCAAGTTTTACCTGCATCGTCAGATCGGAAGACGCCGCCTTCATTGGCTTCTACGATGGCCCAAACTCGATTGGGATCAGCAGGGGAGACTGTTACCCCAATCTTTCCAATTGGTCCTTCCGGCATTCCGGGATTGGATGTCAGATCAGTCCAAGTATCACCGCCGTCCTCGGATTTCCAAAGCTTACTATCCGGTCCTCCACCCCACATTTTCCAAGCTTTTCGATAAACCTGCCAAGTAGAGGCGTAAAGCACTTTCGGATTAGTGCGGTCAATGATCAAGTCAGCAGCTCCTGCTTTATCACTGACAAAAAGTACTTTTTCCCAAGTTTCTCCACCATTTTTGGATCGAAAAACTCCGCGTTCTTCATTTTCACCGTAAGGATGCCCCAAAGCAGCTACATAAACTAGATCTGCATTGGTTGGGTCAACTCTGATCCGAGCGATGGCTTGCGTTTCTTGAAGTCCAAGATGCTTCCAAGTTTTGCCCCCATCTGTAGTTTTATAGACTCCATCCCCTTGAGTAATGCTACCTCGAAGCTGTGTCTCGCCTCCACCGATATATACAATGTCTGGATTGCTTTCGGCAACCGCTACAGCGCCAATGCTAGAGGAGGAAATCTGACCATCAGTGACGGGAAACCATTCATTTCCTCCGTCAGTGGTTTTCCAGAGCCCACCACCTGTCGCACCAAAGTAATATTCAAAAGGGCGACTGGGAATTCCGGCACTTCCAAGTGAGCGTCCTCCGCGATTTGGGCCGATATTTCTCCATTTATAGCTGGAGTAAAAGGAAGTGTCGACAGGTAATTGCTGAGCTTGGAGCGCTTGAATTGATGAAATCATCAACAAACAGGCGATCATCGAAGCGATGTAAAGCTTAAAGTTTCTCATAAGGTTGTTTAAGTGGCTAGGTAACAAAGTACAAATTCTTTGGAGATACTATGATTGAAATATTGATCAGCGGAAAATCTAAATTCAGTAATTGATAGGGTAGGGACTGTACTAGTCAATATCATTTCATTTGAATTTAAACGAAAGCAGATTCTCCCATACGACGTTTTAGTACTTTTGGAATCTGTTTGTGTAGTTACTTCACACTATTTGCAAAACCTTCATTTTTTTGTGCTTAAACATATTCTATACTCAATACCTGCAAGGTCGATCAGGATTTGTCCTAAAATCAAAGTTTTGAAAAAAGAATCTCAAAGGTTCTTTATTGCCAACTGCACCCCGAATACTGCTAATGAATACTGCCCAATGAGACATATTGCTTCAGATATGAAAGTGAGCCTTAAAATCAAATTTACAAATATGTCTCGCAATGAGGTAAACTCCCCATTGATGACTGCTAACTGCCTACTGCGACCTGCCTACTTCCCACTTCCCACTTCTGTCGCTTCATTCACTAGCAACTCATTCTCATCCGTCAAAGCAGCAGCTATAAATGATTCGATATCCAAATTACGATCTTGACCCTTGTCCAACAAAACTCCCAACGTGATCATCGCACCGATGCGAGTTCCTACTTTTTTAGCGGCAGTCTGAAATAGTGGTTCCAGTTCCTCGTAACTAACTTCCTGAGCTAATTTTATAACATCTGCTCTGGCAGCTGCTAGCTTATCACCCGAGAGATTGGTGTATTTCTTAGCAATTTTCTGAATTTCATTTATAGCACTCCTTTGCCCTTGAGGCTGCCCTCCACCTTGACTCGACTGTTTCGTTGGATGATTGACATGGAAAGCAGTCACAGTTTTTTGCTTTGCCCATGAGTCGCGCAAACCTACCGTTTTATTGAAGACCAACTTTTCTGCAGTTGAGTCTTTATCTAACGTGAAGTATCCCAAGCGCTGAAACTGGAATTGATCTCCCGTTTTTGCCTCTGCCAAGAAAGGCTCCAGATATGCTTTTGGAATAATTTTCAGCGAATCAGGATTGATAAACTCCATAAAGTTTTTGTCTTCATGTGAATCTGGAGCTTCGTCCAAAAACAGACGATCGTATTCCCGCACTTCTGCTGTAATTGCATGAGGGATTGACACCCAATGCAATGTTCCTTTTACCTTTCTTGTACTCGCTTCCGTGGCTGATCCAGATCTTGAATCCAAGTCAGCGGTGCAGTGAATTTCCAAGATATTTCCATTACTATCCTTTACCACTGATTCGCCTTTGATGATGTACGCACTTTTCAGACGCACTTCATTCCCTAATGTCAGTCGAAAGAAATTAGAACCGGCCTCCTCTTTAAAATCGTCGCGCTCGATGTATAATTCATCCGAAAATGGAATCAGGTGTGTTCCTGAAGATAGATCTTCAGGATTATTTTCAGATTCCAGCAATTCCACTTTTCCTGACGAGTAGTTGGTAATTACCAGTTTCACCGGATCCAAAACACCCATCACACGGGTAGCCGTTTTGTTTAGATCTTCCCGGATACAATATTCTAAAAGGGAAACATCTGTGACACTATCTCGCTTCGATATACCAGACAGCTCGGAGAAATTACGAATAGATTCTGCCGTGTAGCCTCTTCTTCTCAAACCTGAGATCGTAGGCATACGAGGATCATCCCAACCCGAGACGGTTTTACTTTGTACCAATTCAAGCAGTTTACGTTTGCTCATTACGGTATAGCTCAAATTTCTTCGTGCAAATTCTCGCTGAATTGGGCGTATTCTTGTAGGATCTACCAATTGATCCAAGAACCAATCGTATAATTCTCGGTGCATTTTGAACTCCAGGGTACAGATCGAGTGTGAGATTTGCTCAATGTAGTCCGACTCTCCGTGCGTCCAATCGTACATTGGATAGATGCACCAGTCCGTTCCGGTTCGGTGATGTTCCTTTTTCACCACTCGATAGAGAATCGGATCGCGCATCAGCATATTGGGTGAAGCCATATCGATTTTGGCACGCAGCACATAGCTTCCCTGCTCAAATTCACCATCTTTCATGCGTTGGAAAAGATCCAGATTTTTATCACTGGAAAGATCTCGGAATGGGCTATTGACTCCAGGTGAAGAAGGTGTTCCTTTTTGCTCAGCCATCAAATCAGCTGATTGGCCATCTACATAAGCTTTCCCCTCTTTGATCAATTGAATCGCCCAGTCGTAGAGCTGCTGAAAATAATCCGAAGAATAGCACTCAATATCCCATTTAAAGCCTAGCCATTGAATGTCGCGCTTGATGGCATCGACATATTCCTGCTCTTCTTTGGCAGGATTGGTGTCGTCAAAACGAAGATTAACGGGGGCATTGTTCTTTTCACCTAAGCCAAAATTTAGGCAAATGGAAGCTGCGTGACCGATATGGAGGTAGCCGTTGGGTTCTGGCGGAAAGCGAAAACGGAGTTTTTCATTTGAAAGACCAGCTGCCAAATCGTCGGCTATAATTTGTTCGATAAAATTCAGGGAGGAGTTTTCTTCTGTCATGGCTAGAATTTGAACTCCAAAATTACTTCAAATGAAAAGAATTGCAACAGTCAGACGAACCTTTGCGGCTGGCTTTGGAAATAGAGGGAATGATTGGATGCAATCAGAAGAAATTTGATATTTCGATAATACCATCTTAGCCTTTGTATATTAGATGATTATAATAATATTATTTAATATTACTTGAAAGTATAAAACACCTTTTTGTATATAGCTATTACATAAATTTCTCACTCTATTAAATCTTATAATAAGTGTACGGTTTATGATTTTTCTATCTACTAAATTGATTATTAATTTAGGTAAATGGCCCTAAATCCAATTTTTATACCTATATTAAAATGAATTAATATTTTGGGATTAATAATGTCCCATGTTGAAACATGTATAATTTAAAGTTATACACTTTTTTCAAAAATTTTGAATACCAGTCCCTTATCTGGATTTCTAACAAACATTAGCTTTTATTAGCCCTCAATTTTGTTAGTAGTAAATATAAATATTTAACCCTTGATAAAATCAATGTCTGAAACGATCACCAAGTCTCAATCCTTGCTCGAGAGACGAAAAAATGCTGTACCCAATGGAATAGGCATATTTAATACAGCAACAGTAAAAGACGCCAAAGGCGCTACCATTATTGATGAAGATGGAAATGAGTTGATTGACTTTGCCGGAGGAATAGGTGTCGTGAATGCCGGTCACTGCCCAGTTCCTGTGGTTCAAGCGATCAAAGACCAAGCAGATAAATTCCTCCATACCAGTTTCAATGTAGTCACCTACGAGCCCTACGTAAAATTGTGTGAGGTACTTTGCGAAATCTTACCTCACGGAGGTCACACTAAGGCAATGCTGATCAGTACCGGAGCCGAGGCAGTAGAAAATGCCATTAAAATTGCTCGTCAGGCTACCAAAAGGCAAGCAGTCTTATGCTACACCGATGCTTATCACGGGCGAACAATGATGGCTATGACTTTGACAAGTAAAATAGATTATAAGCTCAATTGCGGCCCATTTGCACCCGAAGTGTATCGGCTTAGATTTCCTAACTACTATAGATACGGCGCTGGAAAAACACTGGATCAGTTTGCTGATCAGGAGCTTAAAACTCTGCATGCAAGCGAAAAAAGCCTGATTGATCCGACTAATTTAGCTGCAGTCATCATCGAACCAATTCAGGGTGAAGGTGGATTTAATCCTGTTCCAATAAGATACCTGAAAGGCCTTCGTGAATTTTGTGATCAGCATGGTATTACGTTGATTTTCGACGAGGTACAGAGTGGTTTTGCCAGAGCAGGTAATTGGGCAAGCTGGCAAAATCATGATGTTGTGCCAGACCTCAGCACTTATGCCAAATCCATGGGGTCTGGATTGCCTATCGCAGCGGTAGTAGGAAAAGCTGACATCATGGATGCAGCAGTGCCTGGAACTATTGGGGGAACTTATATCGGTAGCCCTTTAGCATGTGTGGCTTCTTTAGCTACCATTCAGTACATGAAAGATATCAATCTTAATGCTCGGGCGATTGAGGTTGGAAATATCGTGATGAGTCGCTTTGAGAATTTCAAGGAGCGTTTTGAGGAAGTTGGAGATGTCAGGGGAATTGGAGCTATGAATGCCATTGAATTTGTCAAAAGAGGGGATTCAAATACTCCAAATATGGAACTGTGCCAAGCAATTGTACAAGGATGCGCTGAAAATGGATTGATAATCATCAGTGCAGGTACTTATAAAAATATCATCCGAATCCTTTCTCCTCTGGTAATCAGCGACGAGCTATTGAAAAAAGGGTTGGACATCATTGAGAATCAAATTATGGAAAAAACTAAAATTAAAATATGAAACCCTTCGCAATAGCAGGAATACAAATGAAAGTGTCAGCGATACATTCCAACGTGGAAATGATGAAGCTGAAATTAGACATCACTATGAATTTATATCCATGGGTGGAGATGGTCGTATTCAGTGAGTTGTGTGCATATGGGCCATTGCTTCATCATGCTCAGGAACTTCCTGGATTTTTTGAGGAGGAAATGCAAGTAATGGCCAAAAAATACGGGATATGGCTATTACCTGGATCCATCTTTGAAAAAAGAAATGGACAAATCTATAACACAGCATCTGTTATCAATCCGCAAGGCGAGGTTGTAAACCGCTACAGTAAGATGTTCCCATTTTATCCTTACGAAGTAGGAGTAACGGCCGGAAGTGAATTTTGCGTGTTTGATGTTCCACATGTAGGTCGTTTTGGCGTTTCTATATGCTACGATATGTGGTTCCCAGAGACTATTCGAACCCTTGCCGTAATGGGAGCAGAGGTCATTCTCCATCCTACACTGACTGGTACAATTGATCGAGATATCGAACTGTCGATTGCTCGAGCCATGGCCAGCGTTAACCAATGTTTCTTGTTTGATGTCAATGGCCTGGATACAGGAGGAAGCGGTTGCTCAATTATATGTGGGCCGGATGGTCGAATCCTCTACCAAGCAGGAAGCACAGAAGAGATTATCCCTATAGAGCTTGATATCAGTAGAGTAAAAAGAAGCCGAGAACTTGGGATTCTTAGACTAGGTCAGCCACTGAAAAGTTTCAGAGATAATATCCAAGATTTTTCAATTTATCAGGCAGGCACTCCATTACCCTACTTGGATTCGCTTGGACCATTGATCAAGCCCAAAAAACTGGATGAGCTTGCTAGGCTTCGAGAGAGAGAAAGCGAATATGACCCTGCACCAGCTCCGATGGGCTTCAAGGGTCTTTAAATGATCAGGGATTGATTTCTAATCTAAGACTTTAATTTATCAGCCTGAGGTTTGGACAAATAAGATTGAATCATCAATCAATATATTGTCTGAAGGCAACGCAAAAGAATTTCAATGATTCGCTGGTGTATGAGATTAAGCCTTAATAAAAAACCTAAAAGTTTAATTTAAAATTTAAATATAACACAATGGGATTACCCTCAATAGCAAAAAAAAGAGAAAAAATCCGTCACTACGTCAGCTGGTTTGAAATTCCGGCTCTTAATCTATTCAGAGCGGTTGCTTTTTACAATCATATCTATTCGATCGAAATGGAAACTTTGGAAACCAATGGCTATTCGATGGCTCTATTCCCTGCCGATAACGGTATAGGAGGAGCGATAGTAGTAGGGGAAGGAAGCACTCCCGGGGAGACTGGTACGTTAGTTTATCTAAATGCCGGTAAAGATCTTGCCCCTGTACTGGGTAAAGTAGAAGCAGCAGGCGGTCGTGTGATATTAGGCAAAACCCTCATCAGTGAAGATGATGGCTATTTTGCGCTATTCATCGACACAGAAGGAAATAAACTAGCACTTCATTCAATCAAATGATAAGTCCAAAAAAAGCAATCAGCGCACCTTATTACAGTATCGGACAACTTCGACTTGACCGGTGGAACGAACTCAGAATGCAGAGCGAAGAACTGTCCACATCAAAGCCGGAAATTGTAGCCGAATCCAAACTTATAGCAGCAATCGGTCAACTACTCGAAGATCTGTCAGTTGTAGAAAAATATTTTGCAATCCCTGGTTCACTGGTTATTGAAAAACTGATCAGAACTTTTGAGTTAGGTGAATATGGTTATTTGAATCAAATCGTAATCAATGCAACCAGAAAAGTGGTCGACGATGTATACAGCGGCAACCCTAATGCATCTCAAGAAGAGTACGATAATTTTGAAAATGAATTAGTAACCAGTATTCGTCAAAACAGTCAGAAAAACTATTTTGAGGTACTGTTTCTTGATAATCTAAATTCGGTGGACGAGGCTTGTCTGCATGAGAAAATCCGAAATCTTCATGATCCGAATGATCAGTTTACCTACAATATTGTTGTTCAGCCATCTTTTCAGGATGCATTGATTGCTCTTTTTTTCAACCCAAATATTCAAGCGGTGGTGATTCGATACGCGCCACCTTACCTCTCTACCAATATTACACCACTGATTAAGCCGTATATTCAGAATGTGTTGAAAATAGGTTTTGAAGATCTTTCAGAGTCCGAGTTAGGGCCTCGATTAGGTCAATTGATCAAACAATTTAGGCCTGAACTTGACATATATTACGTCACTGACACCTCACTTGGGCAGCTTATTGATGGAACTTTAGCCACGTTCAAGAGGATATTCTACCGAAAAGAAGACTTACAAGAACTGCATCTGGGAATAATCAGAGGGGTAAACGAAAGATTTCACACACCATTCTTTACGGCAGTAAAAGAATATAGCCAAAAGCCCACCGGGGTGTTTCACGCAATGCCGATCTCCAGAGGCAATTCGGTATTCAAGTCTAAGTGGATCAAAGATTTTGGAGAGTTCTACGGACGGAATATGTTCTTGGCCGAGACATCATCTACTATTGGCGGTATGGACTCTTTGTTGCAACCCACAGGACCATTGAAGGTCGCACAAGAAATGGCTTCAGTTGCTTATGGTTCTCTGCGAACCTTTTTTGTAACTAATGGCACGTCAACTGCTAATAAAATAGTGCTTCAAGCTCTGGTTGAGCCTGGAGACTTGGTTCTAATCGACCGAGATTGTCACAAGTCACACCATTATGGGCTAGTTCTTTCTGGAGCGTTTCCGGTCTATTTGGATTCCTATCCGATTGAAAAATACTCTATTTATGGAGCTGTTCCTTTGGAGCAAATTCTTGAAAAACTCCTTGTTTTAAAAAATGCAGGGAGATTGGACAAAGTGAAAATGTTGCTTTTGACCAATTGTACATTTGACGGGATTGTATACAATGTGCAGCAGATAATGGAAAGTGTGCTGGCTATCAAGCCGGATATGGTTTTCCTATGGGATGAGGCTTGGTTTGCTTTTGCTGGATTTACATACACATACAAGCAACGTACAGGGATGTTCAGCGCAAAAAAGTTGCATGACAAATACCAGACAAAAGCTTACCGTATTGAATATCAGCAGCATATTGATAGCCTCAAAGAAGGTGAGGAACCTTTCATGCCGGATCCAGATCAGGTGAAAATCAGAGTGTATGCCACTCAAAGTACACACAAAACGATGAGTAGTTTTCGCCAGGGATCCATGATTCATATATGGGATGAGGAGTTTCGGAAAAAGACAGAAAACACATTCCTAGAAGCTTATATGACTCATACTTCGACATCACCCAACTATCAAATGCTGGCTTCACTGGATGTGGGAAGAAGACAAGCGCAGTTTGAAGGATACGAAATGGTGGAGCGCAGTATTGAATTGGCGATGGTTTTCAGAGCAAAAGTGATTGGAAATCCAAAACTCAGTAAGTACTTCAACGTCTTGACTGTGAAAGATTTTATTCCAGACCAATATCGAAATTCAGGACTCAGTGAATACTATGATATTGCTAAAGGTTGGAATAGGATGGAAGAAGCATGGGAGAAAGACGAGTTCATGCTGGATCCCACCAAAATCACCTTATTTATCGGGCGAACCGGTATTGATGGTGATACCTTTAAAAACGAGTATTTGATGGATAAGTACAATATCCAAATCAATAAAACTTCCCGGAATACGGTTCTATTTATGACCAATATTGGAACCACCCGAGGAAGTGTGGCTTATCTGACTAAGGTTTTATTGGACATCGCCGAACAACTGGATCAATACTTTGAGTCACTTAATGATCGTGAGCGGGAGATTGCTGATGCAAAAATAGAGTCACTGACGGAGCATGTGCCGCCTTTACCGGATTTCAGTCGTTTTCATTCCTCATTTTTGGCAGTACCTGGAGTTCCAGGTGGAAATCTTCGGGCCGCTTATTTCTTGGCATACACGGAAGAAAATTGTGAATATATCTCAATGATAGATTGCAAAATAGCAATCGAAGAGGGAAAAGAGTTCGTCGCTTCTTCATTCATCATTCCTTACCCGCCGGGATTCCCGGTGCTTGTTCCGGGTCAGGTGATCAGCGAGGAGATATTACGATTCATGCAGGCATTGGATGTGTCTGAGATTCATGGCTACAGACCCGATCTGGGACTACGTGTATTTCGTGACTCGGTGCTCAATCGGCAAAGAACGGCAACCGCTATGGGAGCAATGGGGAATTCAAAAAAAAAATTAATCAATACCACACCAGACCAATTATAGAATTATGACTACAAAAACGACTGATAAAGCAAAGCCGACTAAAACAATTCAGAAAGTAAAACCCAAAGCTCCAATATTGAAAGGCATATCTGATATCAGGAGATATTTTTATAAAAATGAAATGCCTATCTATTTCATCAGTGCTACTAACTTCAATCTTTTGGGTGCGGATGAGTGGATCAAAGGCTTTAAGTTTATCAATAATATAGAGTGCTTTAATGGTCTGCATCCCAATGTCTTTGCTCCAAAGGAAGTAATGCCGCACGATGAATTTGAAAGCATCGAAGACATCAACAATTACCTACTTCAGCATCCCGAGGTTCAGGCTTATATCCATTCCAGAAAAGTTAGAGGCAAAGCTGGCAAAGCTATGTTTTTGATGTTTGATGAAAAGACCGAAAAACTGGCAAAAAAATTAGGCCTTGAGGTCATTTTTCCAAGCGCAAAAATGCGTACAGATATGGATAATAAGGTAAATACGAATCGATTGGCTGAGAAGGCAGGTGTTCCATGTGTACCATATGTGTTGTCCCAAGTTAAAAATTACCAACATCTAGGGGAAGTATCCAAAAAAGCCTTAGGTGAAGATCTAGTTATCCAGACGCCTTTTGGTGATTCAGGGCATACCACTTTTTTTATTTCCAATGAAAAAGAATATCTGAAATATGCAGATGAAATCGAGGAAGAAGATGAAGTGAAAATCATGAAGCGAATCAATTGCAAGGGTTCTGCAATCGAAGCTTGTGTAACTTCAAATGGTACTATAGTTGCTCCGTTGATGACTGAGTTGGTCGGGTTCAAAGAGCTGACTCCTTACAAAGGCGGCTGGTGTGGAAATGAAATCTACCCGAATGCATTTACTCCTTCGATTAGACAAAAAGCCAGAAAATACACCCAGCTTTTTGGAGATCAATTACGTAAAGAAGGCTATAAAGGCTATTTTGAACTTGACTTTCTCATCGATCAGGATAATGGACAAATTTATCTTGGAGAGCTCAATCCAAGGGTTACAGGTGCGAGTTCTATCACGAATCACGCAGTGTTTGCATTGGCAGATGCGCCCCTTTACCTTTTTCATATCTTGGAGTGGATGAATCAAGACTACCAACTTAATGTCAATACCTTAAATGATCGATGGGGTAAGCAGGACAACATTGATTCATGGAGTCAAATGGTAATCAAGCACACCGAAGATACCGTCGAATACATCCACCATGCACCTGAGTCTGGGATATGGAAAATGTTTGACAACGGCCATATCCAATTTGATCGGATGGATACTCACCGACGAGCAGTTGAATCTGAGAGTGAAGCATTTTTCCTAAGAATTTCCAAAAAAGGGAATTACCTCTACGAAGGAGCAGATATGGGTATTTTGGTCTCACGAGGTCGGATGATGACTGATGATTTCAAACTCAATCCGAGAGCGAAAGTGTGGATCAATGCAGTCAAATCACAATACTCGTCTGAGATGGTAGAGGATAAAAGATCACCTGTAAATCTCATCCAAAGCTTGACTAAATAATCTAAAATGAAGCCGCATTTTAAAATAAGAGGCTTCATTTCGTATTTCTAAATCAATAACATATTTCAATTAAAGGACGTATCAAACCAAATGCAGCGCTATTTTACCGCCATTCATGAACCTATAGCAGGCTATAAATGGCATAAATTCTTTCTAGAACGATGGCCTGCATACCGGGTATGGCTGGATTCCGGTACTCCGACTGTGGATTATAATACAGCATTTGAGGCACTCAGAAAATACATGCCTGAGTTGGTGCCTCTTCATCAACATCTGTGCAACTTGGTGGAAGCCGACGAAGTCGCAGCTATCTTTCTGACTGGCTTTGCGCCGCCGGCGTACTACAGCGCCTGCTCTCAGGCGGTGAGTACGCTCGGCAATATTTCACTGATCCGTAATTATGATTATCATATGGATCGATTTGAGGCGAATATGATGCTGACTGCTTGGAATGGCAAACGGGTCATTGCCAATACCGACAGTTTGATGGGCGCGCTCGATGGCATGAACGAAGACGGTTTGGCGATTTCGCTTACTTTTGGAGGGAGGCAAGTTGTGGGCTATGGCTTCGGAATTCCCTTTATCCTTCGTTATATACTCGAATTCTGTAGTACGGCTAAAGGCGCTGTTGAAGTGCTTCAGCGAGTACCTTCGCATATGTCCTATAACGTGACCGTTGCGGATCGAAGTGGGGAATTTTGTACGGTTCAAATCTCCCCAGATCGAAAAGCTCTGATTTCAGAAGCTGGATTTGCAACCAATCACCAAGGGATTCTCGAATGGACAGAAAATTCTGATCTCAACAAAACAAGAGAGCGAGCGATCTTTCTAAAATCTATTTTAAAGCGAGGGTATTCTATCGAGAAGCTGACGAAAGCTTTTTTGAAACCGCCGCTTTATAACAACCACTTTGCCGAAGGCCTCGGGACGCTTTACACAGCTGTATATCGACCCATAGAAGGGTTGGTAGAACTTCATTGGCCTCATCAAAAAATAATTCAATCCTTCGACTATTTCCTAGAACAAACTAAAGTAATCACCTTCAAGCAATCCCAAATTTTGGAAGCCTAGCGCTTCGGAGAAATAACCAAACCATAAACCATGGAATTCACAAGCACCAATCCCTATAACGGAAGAATCATAGCCAAACATTCAGCCCACAGTTCTGTCGAAATCAAATCCATACTGGAAAAGTCACAATTGGCATTTCAATCCTGGCGAAAAGTAGCTCTCCCGGACCGAGCCAACTTGATGCGTAGTGCAGGAGAAGTTCTTCGGGATAATGTAGAATCCTATGCTGAAATGATCACTTTGGAAATGGGTAAGCCTATCACAGAATCCCGAGGCGAAGTCACTAAATGTGCTGTGGCCTGTGATTATTATGCAGAGCATACCCAAGCTTTTTTGGCTGATGAAATCATTGAAACGGATGCTCAGCTTAGTTTTGTTAGGCACGAGCCTATCGGCACTGTGTTAGCAATCATGCCCTGGAATTTTCCCTTTTGGCAGGTTTTCAGGTTTGCTGCCCCCACGTTGATGGCAGGAAATACTGGTATACTCAAGCATGCTTCTAATGTATTGGGCTGCGCAAAAATGATTGAAGACGTCTTCATCAAAGCTGGTTTTCCAGCTGGAGTTTTTCAAAATCTAATCTTTGATCATGATCAGACCGAGAGCATCATCGCACATGATGCGATCAAGGCGGTGACACTTACAGGGAGCGAAAGTGCCGGTAAGACTGTGGCATCTTTGGCAGGAAAATATCTAAAAAAGTCTCTGATGGAGCTTGGTGGCAACAATGCCTTTATGGTATGGAAAGACGCGGATCTCGATCAGACGGTAAAAACTGCGGTCACTGCACGGATGATGAATTGCGGTCAAAGTTGCATCGCTGCCAAACGATTTATCCTCGTGGATGAGATTTATGATGAGTTTGTATCAAAGTTCACCGAAGCAGTAAAAAATCTAAAATCCGGAGATCCGAAAGATAAAGAAACGCAGATCGGAACGATGGCTCGAAAAGATCTGGCCGACGAACTTCAAAGCCAAGTGAAAAAATCGGTTGATGCGGGCGCAAAACTAATCCTCGGCGGAGATCAGGATAATTGCTACCACGAACCCACTATTTTGGGAGAGGTAAAACCAGGAATGCCCGCCTTTGACGAAGAAACCTTTGGCCCTCTGGCGGCGATGATCCGGGCAAAAGATGAACAAGACGCCTTCCGCCTTTCGGAATTGTCAATTTATGGATTGGGAGTTACTGTCTGTACCACCGATATCAAAAAAGCGCTTAGCATGTCTGATCAGGTATCTGACGGTGCTTATTTCATTAACGAACTGGTCAAATCCGATCCGAGACTTCCTTTCGGAGGAACAAAAAAGTCAGGATATGGACGTGAGCTCGCTAAAGATGGGATGATGGAATTTATCAATCGGAAGACTATATATGTCAAGGGGTGATGGGAGAATAAGATATTAAGATAAAGCGATAGTAGATTGGGAGCCCCGAAAGCTTTCGGTGGAAATAATAAGATATAGCGATAGGAATATTAGAAAGCAATTACTGCATCAATCATGCAAAAAACAGTAGTAAACAGACTGATGAAATCAATAAACTAACTAAAATCATATGGATTCACAACCCGAATTCCAACGGCCGCAATTACACAAAGGGATCGGAAAAGCAGGTTTGTTTAGTCTCGCTTTTGGCGCTATGATCGGGGTTGGATGGGTCACGGCGATGGGTTCTTGGTTGACTAATGCTGGCCCGGTTGGAGCTATGATTGCCTTTTTGTTAGGTGGAATGATCATTTTGGTGATTGGCTTTTGCTATGCTGAAGTGACTGCCGCATTACCACTTTCAGGAGGAGAAGTAGCCTATGCCTACAAAGCTTATGGTCCTTCCAAGTCATTTATTGTTGGCTGGTTCTTGACGTTTGGTTACCTCTCTGTTTCGGCGTTTGAGGCTGTTTCGATTAATAAAGTCCTGAGTTATTTGATCCCGGCAATAGATTATTTACCGATATATTCAGTCAACGGTAGCCCAGTTTATCTTGTCCATATCCTGATCAGTGCCCTTTTTGTAGTTTTGATTAGTGCAATTAATTATACTGGGGTTAAAAATTCAGCCCGCTTTCAAGTGGTACTTACGATCCTTTTTGTGTCACTCACTTTTGTGTTTATAATCGCTGGTTTTGCAATGGGCGAATGGAAGAATTTAGAGCCCATCTTTGCTGGTGAATCCACTGGCTCGATCAGTGCAGGAATAGCGACGGTTTTGGTTACGGTTCCATTTTGGTTTGTCGGCTTTGATACTATTCCTCAGGCAGCAGAAGAGGCTGATGAATCGATTTCTCATAAAACCATAGGTTTATTGATCTTGGTTTCGATCGTATCTGCAGTTCTATTTTACATGTTGTTAATTTTGAGTACTTCAATGGCCGCTCCCTGGAATGAGATTTTGGATAAAAAGTTGCCCACCGCCAGTGCATTTAAACAGGCAACTGAGTCTCAGTTTATGGTAAATATTATTTTGGTTACTGCATTGGTTGGCTTGATAACCAGTTGGAATGGTTTTTTTCTGGCGGGATCAAGAGTCCTTTTTGCTTTAGGGAGAGGCAAAATAATCGCTCCCAAATTCGGGAAATCCCATCCCAAATATCAGACTCCTTATTATGCCGTTTTATTTAGTGGAGGCATCACTTTTCTTGCGTCCTTGATGGGACAGGGGGCAATGACTGCATTTGTCAATGTAGGATCGCTTTGCATTGTGATTGCATTCTTGGGAGTTTCCTTTTCTTTTTTGAGCCTTCGTCAAAAATTTCCCAAAATGCACCGACCATTTTATGCTCCGGGGGGTAAGGTTCTAGGTTTTTTCGCAATCACCAGTACCCTTTTTATGCTTTTGGCCATGATCTATCCTGATAGTCCCGCAGCAATGAATTGGCCGCTAGAGTGGGGTATCTTTTCAGTATTTACACTGATGGGTTTGATTTTCTGGAGGTTTTCAGCCAAAAGTCGCACCGCTGTATCCAAGCGGGAGCGTGATTTCCTGATTTTGGAAAAATATTTGTAGAAGTATTTTTTAGCCCATGAAGTATTTACTGGGGACAGTTTCAAATCAAAAAAGGATTGATTTTTTTGCTGAGCCAGGTTTTTTTAATTTTCAAAAAGGTTTTGATCCGGATTAATTTTTGGTTCATTTATTTTCGTTGAAATCAGCCTGATGTTTTTAGCTAGTTTACCATTTGTGGAAAGGCTATACATCCTATTTTTCATTTCCCAGCGGTCACCTAATGCCCATATTGTGGCATACCTGCCACCCTCCAATTTATCTAATAAAGCTTGATTTACTCTAGAAGTCGATTGGCACAGTTGGAATCTGCTTTGCAGCTATATAGTTAAATAGTTTTTAAAGCGAAACAGGAAACCATGAATAATCAAGATAATGTAATTGTAATCACCGGTGCTTCCAGTGGAATAGGAGAGGCAACTGCCATTCTTCTTGCCGAACACAAATTCAAAGTAGTTCTTACTGCCAGAAGAGAAGACCGTCTGAAAGAGATCAAAGAAAAGATTGAGTCTAAAGGTGGAAAGGCGATTATGGTTACAGCCGATGTTACTAAAGTTGAAGATTTGAGGAAAGTCGTAGAGCAGGCTATAAAAGAATTCGGGAAAGTGACCGGCTGGATAAATAACGCTGGACTGATGCCGCTTTCTTTCATAGAAAAATTAAAAACCGAGGAATGGAACACCATGGTAGATGTCAATATCAAGGGAGTTCTTAATGGAGTAGAGGCAGTTCTTCCTGCCTTGATTGAAAATAAGGGTGGATATATTATTAATATTTCATCCTCCGCTGCTCACCGATACTTCCCCGGCGGTGCAGTCTATTGTGCTACCAAAGCAGCTGTGATGATGCTCTCAGAGGGATTGCGTCAGGAACTTGCCCCGAAATATGGAATTAATGTTACTTCCATCGAGCCCGGAGCCGTATCTACGGAACTGATGGACACTATAACTGATAAGGACATCAGGGAGAAACTTTCAGGAATGAAGGAAATGACCATAATGGAGGCGCAAGACATTGCCGAGTCTATTTACTATGCTTTGACCCAGCCCAAAAGAGTCAATGTCAATAATATGTACATCATGCCAACAGAGCAACAATAGATTTCTTGCCATAATTTAATTAATAAATATGTCAAGCGACACTAAAAATTCATTCAACAACATAAATCCTACCACCGGTAAAGCAATCAAAGAATTCACGCTCATATCAAAATCTGAGGCAAACAGTGCAATTGAAAAGTGCCATGAAGCTTTTAAGGAATGGAGGCACAAACCCATACAGGATCGTGCTACTATCATCAACTCGATAGGTAAAACTATTATGAATCATAATGAAAAGCTTGCCAAATTCATGACTGATGAGATGGGGAAACTTCTTGAACAAAGCATCCAAGAAATCGAGCTATGTGCTGCGATTTGTGAGTATACAGCTGAAAATGAACCAGAAAATTTCAAAAATTTAGATCGTGAGCTAGCAGATGGCGAGCGTGGAGTGATTACATTTTCACCGATTGGAGTTATTTATGGAATTCAGCCATGGAACTATCCGGTTTATCAGGTGATCCGATATGCGGTTAGTAATCTGACGGCTGGAAATGGAGTATTGTTAAAACATGCTTCAAACGTAACTGGGACAGGGAAAATGCTTGAAGAACTATTTGTGAAAGCAGGTGTTCCAGCTTATTTATTTAGTGTTCTGATCATTGATCATGACCAATCTGATGCCGTTACCAGTAGTGATTTGGTGAGAGGAATCACTTTTACAGGAAGCTCCGAAGCAGGTAGAGAAATAGGCAAAAAAGCTGAAGCTGTACTGATAAAATCAGTACTTGAATTAGGGTCAAATGATGCCTTTATCGTCTTAGGTGACGCAGATATAGAATTAGCAGTAGAAATGTGCGTCAAAGGAAGAATTTACAACAATGGAGAAACCTGTATTGCAGCCAAGCGATTTATCGTGGTAGATGCTGTGTATGCTCCGTTCAAAGAAGCTTTTGTAACAGCCATGAGCGAACTTAAAATTGGCAATCCGAAAGATGAAAGTGTTGATATTGGCCTAATGGCACGGGAAAATCTAAGAGAAAAAATGTACGATCAGGTGCTGAAAAGTGTGGCAAAAGGTGCTGAGATTCTTTGCGGTGGCAAGATTCCAGAAAGCGCTGGATATTATTATCCAGCGACGGTTTTAGGTTACGTACTAGAAGGCCAGCCTGCTTATGATGATGAGATTTTTGGGCCGGTGGCTTCTTTGATCAAAGCTAAAGACACAGATGATGCCATGCGAATCGCAAATGATAGTCACTTTGGATTAGGCGGTGGTATATTTTCTAAAGATAAAAAAAAAGCTATTGAGTTTGCCTCAAAGCATTTTGATACAGGTATGATCCTCATTATCGCGTTTGGATTGGCCAAGCCACCGATGCCCTTTGGCAGTGTAAAAGACTCAGGATTCGGAAGAGAACATGGTGGATTTGGAATCAGGGAATTCATCAATGTCAAATCAATAGTCATCGGGTAATTAACAAAAATTCAATAAATCAACTAACTAGTTTTAACTTAAAAATTTTATAATATGTCAAGTCCAGAACACAAACAACTTATTTGGGATCTTATCAAGGAAATTAAAATCGGGATGCTCGTCACTCATGATGACTTAGAGTCGAAGCTTCGTGCTAGACCAATGAGTCTAGTCCAAAATGAATATGACAATACTTTATTCTTTTTTTCTGATCGTGAAGATGCCAAAGCTTACGAAATCAAACTAGATCGTGACGTATGTCTAACCTTTGGGGATCCGGATGGTCAGACCTACGTATCACTATCAGGGAAAGCAAATATCATAGATGATCAAAAGCTGATTGATCGCTATTGGAATAAAAATGTGGCAACATGGTTTCCAAAAGGAAAAGATGATCCTAATCTAGCCTTGTTGGAAATCAAGATAGAAAGTGGTGAACATTGGAAAGCAGATGAAAACAAGCTTATTCAATTGTTTAAAATTGCCAAAGCTAATATCAAAGATGAAAGTCCAGATATTGGGAAGAATGAGAAATTTGGATAAACAGTTTTTCAGTATTCAGTGGTCAGAGGACAGTCTTCAGTAATCAGTCCCGATAATTATCGGGATCAATTGGGTGTGGGCAGTTTTGATTATTCATTAGACAGTTTAAAAGCTAGAAGAATTTTATTATTATAAAAGATGGAGATGTTCAAATATCAAATTTACTCTCTCTGAAAAAAATGGTAATAGATTGATTAAATATGGCACTTCAGCTATCTATGTGATATTTTAGTATTTCTAATGTGTGTATCCTCATAAGTGCACATCACAGTCTAAAACAAAATTTTGATTGGAATCGGATCAAATTCCCCTCCCGATAAACATCGGGATAAAAGGGGGTTGGGGGGATTAATCATATCAAATCAGCAATAAATTTAGCTACGCGCAACAAAACGGATACACGTAATTTCTAATATGCATATCCGCAATTACACTATTACCTTAATTTTCTTAGGAATTCTATCTTTATGGTTTTAGTTTAGCCAAAAATGATCCGAAGGATTGAAACCATTCACACCTGTCCGAAGAGGTGGACAGGATGAATGGTTTAGCTGCTTCAGAGCCACTTAAAGACAAGATTTTTAATTTTTAATTAAAATCAAGTTTAACCAAAATTTATACCGCTTTCACCATTTACTGGTATCATTCGGGGTAATTATAATTACTAATAAGCAACCTATCCCTCACCGTTTAACTAATCCAAAAGAATACCGTGGATGGCAACTTTTTTCTAACCACTGGTTCTGCAAACTGACTACTGCCAGCCGCTCATTGCCCAATACTCGACACCCCAATCGCAGCAAGTGGATCACTCTTGGTAATTGCCAGCGAAGTCACTAAGTACAACACAATTCCATCAGATTCTGCTGAGTAACTCGCTTTCACTTCTCCAAAGAAGTCTCTAATTTCACCTAAGTATTGATCCTTTTTGACTCTGTCTTCCAGCTTCACAGATGGATACCAACAGCCATCTACGGTTGCTGTACTTACGAGCATTTTTTCTAGAAATTCCACCTTTTGTTCCTTCACTTCTCCAGAAACCACTTCAAAAGACCGAAGTACATTCAAAACCGCTGATTTATATTGATCCACCTCTTCATTGCTCCAACGACCGCATTGCCCTAATTCTGCCAAAAATCCAGGAGTACCTACATTCGCGGCTGCACCGATGGAGCCATTCTCGGATACCGAACCCACCACATAAGGGAAACCGAGTAAGGCAGAAGCTTTGCGAGATTGCTCTGTAACGGCTGCACCTCCGAGTTGCGAATAAATCACAAAAGGAACCAAGCCCTCATGAATATCGCCTCCATGAAGATCTAGGAAGAAATCAGCTGCTTGTTGGAATAAGTGAACTTGATAAGCGATCCGTTCGCTCACTGTGCCAGTTGCTTTTCCCGGAAAAACCCGATTCAAATTCTTACCATCATAAGGGCCGTAGTATTGCATCCGGGCGAGAAAGGCAGCTGGGTTTACTGGGTGAATGATCAGAATCGTCCCCTTCACTTCTGTAGGATCAATTTCATTTGCCAATTGGATTGCCGTCTCGATACACGGATATTCACCACCGTGAACACCAGCGGTAAGCAAAATGGATTTACCTGAATTTTCTCCCTGAATAAAAGTATAAGGCATTTCTACCGGTGTACCTGGCACTGAAATAAACCCTCGTATCTTAGAACTGGGTTTTGATTCAGTATCAGTGGGAAAGTGGTTTTTAATTAAATCGATCATTTTTTTTGGTTTTTCTTAGATGAGAAAAGTACAAAAGAAATCGAATCTAAGAGCGAAAAATCTTTCTTCCTTACAATTATACAGTTCATCTTAATTATCTTGTAGAGATAAAATATGAGTAGGATTTAGGTTTTTAATGATTCGCGGGTTTTTGCCTAAGCCACGTCAATCGAGAAGATAAGGGTTTGTCAAAACAGGTTGAACGATATTTTCTTATGTCGAATGAATTAAAGGTTTCTCAACGAAAAAATAAGATTTGACTAATACTGGTTAGATCCATTTTTTTGAATCCAATACCTATCTGCCTAAGGTAATGTAACATAAAAAACATAGCATTTAGAAGAGAAGAATCTTTCATTATTTCCATTAAAGTATTCATCTAAATTGGCATGTAGGTATAATATACGGGTAGATCACCATAATCGAACAAGTGTTTGAGTTTTGGCAGAATTGACTTCAAACTGAAAATAATTTAATCGGTAAAACGAGTGAATATCATTTCACCCACCAAATCTGTCTTTACTGAAGTCGTTATTTAAAATACCTCTACATTATAAATATCTTCAACTTTTTGTTCCCCCAATGCTCTTTTTCAAATAATTAGCGAAATCTCCTCGGGTTTTGGAATCAGTAAAAATAGACATAAAAGTTTGCCAATAGTGGCCAAGACTCATCGAAGACTTTCTGGGGATTTTGGAATTCCCTATCCGAGGCAGAGGCCCTTTAGACTCATTAGATAATTTAGATTCAGAAGATTTTATCTCATTTGATTCTGATGCTTTCGGAGCTTTATAGTCCACTAAATCATCTGCTAATTTAAAGCTCTTCTTAGCTCGGGCTTGGTAACCTACTTTTTCTTCGACCATACCACGATTATTATATGCCACTGCGTCTTCAGGGTCTAATTCGATGGCTTTATCGTAATCTTGAATTGCCCCATTCAGATCACCGATTCTATCTTTGAAATAGGCTCTGCTACTGTATCGGTAAGGATTGTTAGGGTCCAGATTAGTCGCCCGATCAAATTCTACAAGAGCTTCCTCATTTCGCTTTAGCAGATGGAGCACTACCGCTCTATCACTGATGAAATCAGTATTGTAAGGTTCAAAATCGACTATTAAATCAAAATCTACAATTGCCAATTCGGTCTTACCCAATCGTGATAAAACCCTTCCCCGATTCAAATGAAGCTGTGTTTGTTTGGGGTTTTTTCGAATCAAATCATTGAATATTTCCAATGCCTCCTGAAACTTTCCTTCTCTATATAATTCTATAGCTTGATCGAAACTCATAGCAGTTTTTTATTTATTAGACAAAATTAAAGGCAGAATAGTTTAAAAAATACGGATATAAGGTTAGACCCAAATAGCTATAAATTTCGTACGGGATAATCTTAAAACACACTTAGATTGACAAGTGGGTGCCCATAGTTGTTAATTCATAAAATACTTCCTTTCGAAAAGCATTAGAGATAAGCACTGGTTTTTCTATTCAGACTAAAAAGATGAACCATCTCAAAAGATTGGAAAATGACATTAGATAACGATGCAATTCCACGAATCAAAAACTAGGAAACATAGACCTTGAATTGTACACGTTATTCCCGCTTGTGGCTTGAAATAATTTTGCCTTGTGAAAGAGTCTTTTTATCTTGTATCCGGGATTTCTTAGAAAATTGAGCGATTATAATATCCTCGACAAAGCCTATCTTCAAAATATTCTTCTTCTCCTTTTTGCGAAGGAAAATTTGGGTTTGCTATCTTTAAGGCTAAAGATTCCAGACTCATATGGCCCATACCCCCCAAATTGTCCTTAAGGACTTGAAAGAGAAAAAGTTTGCTCCAATCTATTTTTTAACAGGCGATGAGCCTTTTTTTATTGATCAGATCTCTGACTACATCGAAAAGCACGCCATCGCAGAGCATGAGAAAAGCTTTAATCAAATTATACTTTATGGAAAGGATGTGACTGTCGGTGCTATTCTAAACAACGCACGAAAATTTCCCATGATGGCAGATCGGCAGGTAGTGATTGTGAAAGAAGCTCAAAGCATTTTGGACTTGGGTAAAGAAGAAGCCCAGCTATTACTGATAAGCTACCTAGTCAACCCGCTACCGAGTACGATATTGGTGCTTGCACACAAGTATAAGAAAGTTGACGGCCGGTCGGCGCTTGGCAAAGAGATCGACAAGCGAACCATCCACGTGAAATCGGATAAAGTCACTGAATATAATTTGGTGAAATGGATAGATGCCTATTTCAGAGAATTGGGACATACTATAGATCATCAGGCGGCACAGCTATTGGCAGATTCGATTGGCAACAATCTGGAGGTCCTGACCAATGAGGTGGGGAAGATGTTGATCAATTTTAAAGGTCTGTCTAAATTTACTGCAAATGATATCTCCAAATATATTGGGATCAATAAAGACTATAACAACTTTGAGTTTCTAAAATCACTAGGATTTCGTGATGTATTGAAAGCCAATAAAATCATCCATTACTTCTCCCTGAATACAAAAGCTCATCCCACAATTTTGCTTTTTACATTGACGTACAATTACTTTTCTAAAATTATGATCGTGCATCAAGAGCGAAAAAAAGGGGCCAATGATCAACAGCTTGCAAGTTTGCTTGGGCTACCTCCATTTGTGGTGAAAGAATATGTGGTGGCTGCCAAAAACTATAATTTAGGCAAGGTAATTGAGGTGTTTGGGTTTATAAAAGAAGCCGACCTACGTTTCAAAGGGGTGGATTCTGGAGACATAACGGAAGCTGAGATTCTCCGCGAGCTTGTTTATAAGATCTTACATTGATTACCTGAGCCAACCTATGAATCCAGCCCTTTAGGAATAAACGATAGTGGCTATGCTTGGTGGATTTCAACCGGAATAGTCTCTCCCAATCGGCTAAAACAGTAGCTAAATCTATGAGATACTCCCTATTGCTCCTGCTGAGCATCGGACTTGGTACTGCGGCTTTTTCGCAGTCATCGCTGTACCAGACCAGTCCCCAACGATCATTGGATCATAATCATGAGCTTTTCGATAAACAGCTTTTTTCTGCCAGTCTGTTTGACAACTCAAACCTCCTCGCTCAAAAAATAAATTCCGAACAATATAAATCAGCAGATCTTCACCGATCAATGGCTGCTCTCCAAATCGAAAGTCCCGATGGCCAGGGACTGATGAAAAATTACATCTTGGAAAATGGAACTCATCCCTCTGTGACTACAGCTGGATTATATTTGGGAGATCATTTTTTTTATAAAAAAAATTATCGAGAAGCACTGGAAGGATATCAACTGGTAGATGCAAAGAAACTAGCGACCGATAAACAATCAGATGTGCTTTTCAAGCAAGGCTACGCTTATTTCCAATTGAAAAATTACGGACAGGCGGCACCATTTTTTGATCAGGTAAAATTAATGAATCAGCCGATCAGTCCCGATGCTTATTATTATAGTGGATTCATCGCTCTTGAAGGAGGCAATACACAAAAAGCGATCGCAGATCTTCAAAATGCTGCGAATTCTCGGTTCTATGAGAACAAAGTTCCCTATCTCTTGGCGGCCCTGTATTATCAGCAAAGTAGTTACGAGGAGTTGATTTCGTATGCCGAACCTCTAGTTGGTTCAGATCAAAACTTAGAGAAAAAGGAAGTTATTTATTTGTACCTGGCGGAGGCTTATTACGCTAAAAAGAATTTCCAAAAAGCAGCTCAGAATTACGATGCTTTCATTGATTCCAAAAAAGGCGAGCTATCCAGGCCAGAAATCTACAAGGCAGGAATAGCTCAATTCGAAATCCAGAATTACCAACGTGCCACTGATTACCTGAAAGTCTCGGCTTCAGCCACTGACGAATTGGGCCAAGCATCCAGTTATTATTTGGGTCATTCGTATTTGAAGGTTGATAATTTTCAGTTTGCATCGACCAGTTTTAACGCCGCATCCAAAGCTGATTTCAATCTTCAGATCAAGGAGGATGCAATTTTCAATTTTGCAAAAGTAAACTTGCAGAATGGTAGTTTCCAAGGAGCTATCAACGCATTGGATGAATATTTGGATACTTATCCTTCTGGAAAAAACAAGGTCGAGGCAGAGAACTTGCTTTCCGAAGCATTGGTAAATACCAACGATTATCTGCGGGCAATCGAGCAAATGGATAAGCTATCGACTAAGTCGCCACGGATCAGAGCAGCTTACCAGAAAGTCGCTTTCTTTCAGGGGATTGTGTATTATCGAGACCAAAAATTCAATCCTGCGCTTGCCTATTTGGATAAATCGCTGAAATTTCCCGAAGATCCCAGTACTGCTTTGGAGACTCATTTCTGGAAAGGAGAGATTCTCGCAGCCTCCGGAAATCTAGTTCAAGCTATCAAATCATATGATGCTGCTATTTTAATGGGTAAAAAAACATCCAGCGCCTATCTGACTAAAAGTCTTTACGGTCTTGGATATGCTTATTTCAATCTGCAGCAATACGGAAAAGCAGAGCAGGAATTCAAAACCTATACGGATCGACTGAGAGCAAGGGAAAACAAGGAGAACTACGACGACGCATTGCTGCGGTTGGGAGATAGCTATTACGTTCAAAAGAGATTTGGAGAAGCTGAGACAACCTTTCAGCGGGCAATCAACGAAAGTAATAGAGGAATCGATTATGCATACTATAGATTGGCTGTTGTTCAAAATTTTCAATCCAAAAATTATCAGGCGCTCGGTCAGTTGGATGTGTTAATTTCCCGTTATCCGAATAGTCTTTACATTGAAGATGCTTTATTCCAGCGCGGTCAGATTAATATGGAGGAGACTCAGTATCGCACTGCTGCGGTTAGTTTCTCTGATTTGATCAGTTCCAAGCCTAATAGTCCATTCCTTCCATTTGCTTTGGAAGGGCGAGCAGTAGCTAATTTTTCCCTTCAAAGCTATGAGCAGACTATTGCCGACTATAAGAGTATTTTGGATCGATATCCAAATGCCGACAATGCAGAAACTGCTTTGAAGGGACTTCAGGAAACGCTGGCTTTGCAGGGAAGGTCGGCTGAGTTTGCATCCTACCTGTCTAATTATAAAGGGGCAAATCCTAGTAGTGGTAGCGTGCAGACACTTGAGTACGAAGCTGCCAAGGGGACTTACTTTGATAAGAACTTTGCACAGGCAACCCGACTCTTTGAAAATTACTTGCGAAACTATCCACAGGCAGCTCAGCGTGCGGATGCACTGTATTTTATGGGAGATAGTTATTCCCAACTTGGAGACAAGGCGCAGGCATTGGTACAATTTAGACTTCTGGAGAAAGAACCTGCATCGCCACAGCGAATCCGGGCGATACAACGGATTGGTACTATCGAACTGGAAAGTGGAAATTTTGCGCAAGCAATTCCGTACTTGAAGACCTCGGTGGAAAATGCCAGGAATAAAGTAGAAGAAGCAGAATCAGTGCAAGGTTTGATGATTGCATATTTTCAAACGAAAAATTATCAGGATGCAATCACTCAGTCAGATCGCCTCCTGACCTTGGATGGTATCATCCCAGAATCTACTCCTAATTCGATATTGACCAAAGCAAAGTCTCAAATCGAATCGAATCGTAAGCCAGAATCTGAATCGACTCTTTTGGTTCTTGTCAATGAATACAAAACAATACAAGGTGCGGAGGGCCTTTATCTGTTAGCTTTTGGGTATCAAGAAAAAGGGGATGTCACCCGATCTAACGATGCAATATTTGATTTCTCAGGCCCTTTTGTGGATTTCGACTATTGGTATGGTCGTATGTTTCTGCTGCTTTCGGATAATTATCTGAAAACAGGGGAGGACTTCCAGGCAAAAGCAACTTTGGAATCTATCGTAGAGCGATCGACTAATCCAGAAATTAAAGCTATGGCACAATCCAAACTTCAAACCATCCAATAATCCATGAAGAAGCTACTATTTTCAATTCTTTTATGCGGATCATTTGGATTGAATCCAATGCTGACTCTAGCTCAGACTCAGTCGAGAGGTGAGATTCAAGATCAGGAATTCGTGATTAGAAAAGATCGTGTATTGAGCTTGCCGACCCAGCCTCGTGTATTCGAAAAGCTGCCTGTGCTTCCTCAGCCAAAAGGCTTGGCCGATTTCAATTATTTGGTATCAAAGTATAATCTGAATCTTCAGCCTTTGCAGCTCGCTGCGACACCTGCGCAGAAAAACTATCAATTGCCGAGACTTGATCTGTATCCGGGATTTGTTCGTGCGGGATACGGAAATTTCACCTCCCCACTTTTGGAAGTGCGATACATGGGAATGCAAGTGGATAATTTTAATTATTCAGTTCAGCTGAACCATCAAAGCTTTGGCAAAGGCCCGGTGCTGGATGAGCAGTCCAAAGAATCCCACACTGATTTGGGTTTTGATGGAAGTTATTTTACAGACCTCTTTGAAGTGTATGGTGGATTCAAGTGGAAGCAGGATTCCTATCAGTTTTACGGTTTAGATCCAAGTTTCTTCGCCAATCCTGATTTAGTGGAAGTGGCACTATTTCCCGGCAATGTCTTGAACACTGTGGAAATGAAAGCTGGAATCCGCGAGCTGGAGAAAGTAGGCCCTTTCTACTACGAAGGGGAATTAAGCTTTCGCAATTTCAAGGATAGTTATCTGGTGACAGAAAGTGAATTTGGGATTCAAGGAAGAGGAAAGTTCAGACCGGGTGAGGATTGGTCGGGTAAAGTAGATTTGGCTTTTTTCAGCACGAATCCTGAGGATCTCAATTATAATGAATCCAGAACTTATTTTGCTGTTCATCCTACGGTCTCTTATAATTATGGAGAGTTTTATTTCACTGCCGGATTAAATGTGGTATCGGAAAATGATTCAATAGCAGACAAATCAAGCGATTTCAGAATTTTCCCGGTGTTGAAAGCGTCTTATCAGTTTGCTCCCGAGTTTGGATTCTTTGGGGAGTTTTCAGGTGGTGTTAATCGGAATACGTATTACAGCTTTGCAATGGAAAATCCGTTTTTGGGACCAACTAATCAGTTGCTGAACACAATAAATAACTATAAAATCGCCGGAGGTATCGAAGGTCAGTTTCAGGAAAATTTTCACTATCAAGCCGGAATAGATGTCAGCCGCTACAATCAGCTTTATTTCTTTGTGAATAATTATGGCGGATTCCCTGAATCAGATGAGGCGAGATTCAATATTGTGTACGATGACAAAGTCTCGGTACTCAATATCAATGCGGAATTGGGCTTTAAAATATCTGAGTTTTATTCCCTAGGATCGCGGTTGGATCTGTATCAATACGATTTGAATCAGCAGGAAGAAGCTTGGTCTAGACCAACTTGGGAGTTTAAGGTAAATAATCAATTCACGCCTTTAGATCGACTCTTGGTACAGGCGAATCTTAACTTTATGGGCGGGATAAGAGCTAGAGGGTCAGCCTCAAACTTATCTTCTACTTTTCCTCTTCCTTACGAAGTTATTAAACTTAAAACCATTGCAGATTTGCAATTAAAAGCTGATTATGGAATCACAGAGCGTATATCTGTTTTTGTAGAAGGTAATAATCTGTTGAATGGACAAAACATGCGTTGGCTCAATTACCAAATCAGAGGAATCCAGCTAATTGGTGGTGCTTCGTTCAAATTCTAAGGTTTCTCTTATATCCCTTGGGGATTTACAGTCAATTCGGTTAGTTTCGTAGCATTCCCCAATACCAAATGAGCAGTAAAGACACTTCCGATCAACATTGGCCAGATCCTAAAGACTACGGATTACCTTATGTGGAGATTTCACCTTTGAAATCTACTGTGGATATCGATCCTAAAGAGGAAACTCAAGAGCCGATAATCTCTGAAACGATTGATGCTATCCTGACGAATCAAATTCCAATAGATCCAGTTCCAATCCTCAGTGCCGCCGAAAGCCCAAACCCGTTTTCTTCGCAGAAGCCCAATAACCCTGTCCCAAAGTCTTCTTCGACATGGGTTTGGGCGGTGTCTTTGATCGCTGTGGTGATTTTCACAATTATTATATGGCAGATGAGTTCCGAAGGAAATGACTCTTCAGTAGTGACAGTTGAAGAAGAAAATCAGCCTGAAATTGTCAATGAAAATATTCCGTTGAATTCAGATTCAACTTCCTTGTCTCAAGTTATTGATAATCAAACGTCTGAAATAGACTCTATCAATACAGTCATTACGGATATTGAAAAGCCTGAAACTGGTACAACTATTGAGTATACCGGAGAAGCAACTTTGGTTCGAATCGAAGCAAAAGCAGATCGCCCTACCTATTTTATTGTAGTTGGAAGTTTGCCAAATGAGAAAATGGCACTGGAGGAATATCCGCAATACAGCAATAGGGCATCGACTGTTTATTTGATCCTGCCATACGATGAGGTACGAAATCATCGTTTAGCCATTGGTTCCTTCACCAGCTTTACAAAAGCTAATAAAGAGCTGGAACGAATCAAAGATGACTATACAGAAGCATTATGGATTTTGAAATACTAATATGATTTTACTTCAAACCCTCTCTGCTGATTCGATCTCAGCAGCAGATAGCCTAGCAATGGGCGCCCAAGCAGAAAGCATTGGATTGCTTGATCTATTGATCAAAGGTGGCTACATGATGATTCCGCTTTATCTTCTATTCATATTGGCCATTTTTATCTTTTTTGAGCGGGTGATTACCTTGAAAAAGGCTTCCAAAACCTCCTCTCATTTGATGGATCAGGTGAAAATATTAGTTCAAAGCGGGAATACTGAAAAAGCCAAAATTCTCTGTACCGGTGAAAATACTCCAGTAGCAAATATGATTGCCAAAGGAATCGAGCGGATAGGATCTCCATTGAAAAACATTGAGGTTTCTATAGAAAACGTAGGGAAAATCGAAATTTATAAGCTCGAAAAGAACTTGAATCTTCTGGCTACTGTCTCAGGAGCGGCGCCAATGATTGGGTTTTTGGGTACGGTCACGGGAATGATTCAGGCATTTATTGCAGTAGCTCAGGAGGAGGGAATGGTTTCGCCGAAATTACTTTCCACGGGCATCTACGAAGCCATGATTACCACTTCAGCAGGATTGGTGGTTGGGATTCTTGCTTATTTGGGTTACAACTATCTAGTGACTCAGGTTTCGAAATTGGTGCATAATATGGAGTATTATTCCATAGAGTTTATCGACTTACTTCAGGACAAATAATGGGACTTCAATCAAAAAACAAAGTAGATGCAGCATTTAGCATGTCATCGATGACAGATATTATCTTCTTGTTATTGATATTTTTCATGCTCACGTCTTCTTTTATCACACCTTCAGGTTTACCTATCAACCTGCCTTCAAGCGAGACATCGGACATCGTGATGCAAGAAGTGACGGTCACGATCACCAAGGATTTCCAATATTCGGTGAACGATAAAATTGTCTCTAGAGAGCAAATCAAGGGCGAACTCACGTCGTTGTTAGCAGGAAAAAAAGGACAAGTTGTTTTACATATAGACAAAGAAGTTCCCGTAGAATATTTAGTAGAAATAGGAGGAATCGCTGCGGGCTTAGAAGCCAACGTATCGATTGCAACCAAACCTTATTAAAAATGCAATATTGGGATTCAGACAAAATAGAGAGCGATAGCAAGAAAAAGTCTTGGGTAATTACAATTATCCTGAATGTAGTAATGCTATTGGCTTTTTATTTCATCGTGGTCTGGAAAGAGCAAATCCCACCTCTGCCGACTTTTGGATTGGAATTAAACTTAGGTTTTACCCCAAATGGTTCTGGAGATCGAAATAGTCCCAATGCGCCTTCAGAAATAAAGACTCCCGTCGTAGAAGCAGCCGCTCCAGGTGAGATAGCTCCTACGGTGACCAAGACTGCTACTCCGGCACCAAGTCCAAAAACAGAAACAGCTAAGCCAAAAACTGCCTCAAAGCCGGCCGTCAATCGGGCTGTGACTACCAAGCCGTCACCGATCCGAGGCGAAGAAAAAGCGACTGAAAACGTCAAAAAGCCTGAAGCCGTAAAGCCTGAACCTGCGAAGACCGTGGCTACTCCTGCGAAAGCAGAAGCCGAAGAAACAGTTCAAAAGGCTCCTGAAAAACCTAAAGTAGACCAGCGGGCGATTTTTGGAGCTGGTGGATCTGCTGGTAAAGGAACAAAACCTGCATCAGGTGGTGCTCAAGGTACTTCAACCGAAAAAGGTGACGCTGGTGATCCGAAAGGAACAGTAGATGGCCGAGCCATTATGGGCGAAGGCTCAGGAAAAGGAATCGCCTCCGGAGCGGGATATTCCCTTGACCTGGCAGGATGGGACTTTGCTTCCAAGCCAAATATCAATGATCGGGTGTCATCGCGAAACGGTAGAATTGTTTTCAAAATCACTGTGGATGACGGTGGAAGAGTAGTGCAAGCTGTGCCACTGGAATATAACGTATCTAATGAAGTATTAGCTTATTACCGACAGGTAGTCAATCAGATAGCTTTTAAAAAGCAGGCTGGTGCTGCTGCTGATTTTTCTAGTGGAAAGATTACGTTTGTGATTAAGATTGATTGAATTTTACGACTCCAGCCAACTTACCATCCAGAATTGTTTTTAATCATTGGGGATAACGATTTTCCTGTAATCATTCCTTTCAATGAAATCAAAATGCTAACTCAAAAAGAATTTATTCAGATAATTGAAACAGCCTAACTGATCATTCCTTAGATTTACGTTTAAATCCGAAAGCACTGATTTAATTGCTTCAATGAACTATCAAGAAACCCTCGACTACCTGTTCAACTCTCTCCCTAGTTTTCAGCGGGTAGGAGCTGCGGCTTATAAAAACGATCTGAACAATACGCTAGCACTTTGTGCGCATTTGGGAAATCCCGAGCAAAAATTTAAATCTGTACACGTAGCCGGTACGAATGGCAAGGGTAGTTCCTCGCACAGCATTGCAGCGATTTTGCAGCAGGCAGGCTACAAAACAGGACTTTATACCTCACCTCATCTCAAATCCTTTACTGAGAGGATTCGTATCAATGGCACCGAAATTCCAGCGGATGATGTGGTGCTTTTTGTAAAAGAGAATAAGACTTTTTTGGAAGAACTGAAACCCAGTTTTTTTGAAATGACGGTAGCGATGGCTTTTTGGTACTTTGTCAAAGCCGAAGTGGATATTGCAGTGATTGAAGTGGGAATGGGTGGAAGGTTGGATAGTACCAATGTAATCTTGCCCGAGCTGAGCTTAATCACTAATATTGGGTACGACCATATGCAATTCCTAGGTGATACGCTGCCTTTGATCGCTGGCGAAAAGGCTGGAATTATTAAGTCTCAGGTTCCGGTCATTATTAGCGAAACTCATCCCGACACCCGAAATATTTTTTCGGAGAAAGCCGAGTCCCGGGAATCTCAAATCACATTTGCTGATCAAGTCTGGTCTATTTCTGCTTCGAAGCTTATTGATGGAAAAGCGAGCTTTCAAGTCAGTAATTCTTCCATAGAATTGGCATTAGAACTCGATCTGATCGGGAATTATCAGCGCTATAATCTCCCCGGAATTCTGGAATCAATCTTTGTTTTGAGAAAATTAGGTTGGAAAATATCTAACGAAGCCATCAAGTCAGGTCTATCGAATGTTACCAGCTTGACTCATTTGAAGGGCAGGTGGCAGATTCTTTCACAATCCCCAACTGTAATCGCTGACACCGGTCACAATGAACCGGGAATAGTGGAGATCTTGAAACAGCTTAACACTTACAGCTACAATCAACTTTGGATCATCATCGGAATGGTAAATGACAAGGATGTTCGAAAAATCTTGGAGCTTTTGGCCACAGCGGCAAACTATATTTTCGTTCAGGCAAAGATCCCAAGAGCAATGGAGGCTGCGGAATTGGCAAAAATGGCGCTGGAATTTAAGCTCAAAGGTGACATCATCCCTGACGTAAATGAGGCGATTCGATTTGCTCGAGAAAAAGCGAAGTCAGATGACCTGATATTTATTGGAGGGAGTACTTTTGTGGTCGCAGAAATCGACGATTTATAAATGGGTAGAAAGAAACTGTTTCACTTTCAAGAAAATGAGACGAATCCCAACGTAGTTCAGGCAGGAAAGCCAATTTTTGAAATGATAAAAGGAAATTGGAATGAGGTTCTGTTTAAAAACGATCATCCTATTGTCTTGGAATTAGCCTGTGGGCGAGGAGAATTTTCAGTAGGCTTGGCTCGGAATTTTACCCACCAGAATTTTATTGGTGTAGATATCAAAGGAAGCAGAATCTGGAAGGGAAGTTCCACTGCCACAACCGAAGGAATCACGAATGTGGCTTTCCTTCGGACGCAGATTGAATTGCTGGATAAATCTTTTGCAGAAAATGAGATTTCAGAGCTGTGGATTACTTTCCCGGACCCGTATCCCAGAGATGGGGACGAGAAAAGGAGGTTAACCTCCCCTCGATTTCTGGAAATGTATAAACCCATGCTTAAGAAAGATGGATTCATTCATTTCAAAACTGATAATACGGACTTATTTGACTATTCCTTGACCCTTTTTAGATCCCGAGTTGACATTGAGTTGATTGGCTATACGCATGATTTTTACCAAAGTGAGTGGAAGGATGATCACTTTGGAATCAAAACCCGATACGAGAAGATTTTTTCGGACAAAGGAGAAAAGATCAAATACCTAAAGTGTAGGTTTATCTAAGTTGGGTTAATCTATTTTCTATACATTTTTGCGGATTATTGCACAGATTATTTCGGCTAGAGGTTCTCTTTAGCAGGCATAAGATTAGAACTTTGGTATTTCACAATTCGCGAAATGCGAAATTTCATCATCAGTATCTACTCTAAAAGTTGATTAAATGAATTTTAAAAAAGTGATTTTGTGGATGTCCCAAAACTTTTACAGATGATTTTTTCAGTTGATTCCGTATCTTAAATTATGGTTCAGAAAAAGCGATTGGTCGTATTAAGTGGCGCAGGAATCTCTGCCGAAAGCGGAATCAAGACATTTCGAGATTCTGGCGGTCTGTGGGAAGGTCATGATGTAATGGAAGTTGCCTCACCTGAAGGCTGGAGAAAAAACCAAGAACTAGTCCAAGACTTTTACAACCAGCGTAGGAAACAAGCACAAAGCTGCCAGCCAAATCTGGCTCACCAGATTCTTGCAGAGTTGGAATCTGAGCTGGAGGTAATAATTATTACACAGAATGTCGATGATCTACACGAAAGAGCTGGTTCCACGCATGTCCTTCATCTTCATGGCGAATTGACCAAAGCACAAAGTAGCATCGATCCTGAGTTGATCTACGAATTGGATCACTGGCAAATAAGGAAGGGCGATCTATGCGAGAAAGGCTCTCAGCTACGCCCGTTTATTGTTTGGTTTGGCGAACTTGTTCCTAAGATGATTGAGTCAATACAACATACACGAACTTCCGACTTTTTTCTAGTAGTTGGCACTTCACTACAAGTTTATCCTGCTGCTGGATTGCTGGATTATGCGCCCATATCCGCTGAAATATTTCTTATTGATCCAGATACTTTATTTAAAAATAGGAGAGGAAGAGTCAATTTAATTCCGGAAAAAGCGACGCTTGGGATAGAAATTTTCAAAAAACTGATTCTGGATAAAATTTAATTTTTCTCATTATCAAATTCATATAACTTCAAGATTTAATTTTTAATCATGATAACAAAGAAAGATATCAGGGTAACTCTTTAGTTTAATCAACTCAAGGATACACTTTTTCTTTTGCATCATTATACCCAAATAATATGGAAAGTAGGCCTGGAAAAGTCTCATTGGCAGAATCAATTTTATTATGTGGCGCTTTCTGCAGTTTTCCATGGATTTACTATAAGCTTTTTTCCTTTGAAACTGGGGCTTTCAAGATTCGAATGGACTTCTTTCACAATGAAATTACACTCAAAACAAGTAGTATATCTCAAGATCGATTTCCTCTTGGAGGAAAGACTGCAATCAGTTTTTATGCGTTGATGATGGAAAAGTTGAAATTCTTGGGAATTCAAGTGAAAATAAAAAGAAAGCCACACGAAATGTCCAATGTTTATCCTTTTAGTCTCAACAAGAAAAAGTTGACCTACCAAGCAAATGCCGCCCAGAAAATAAGGAAAATGTGGATACATATCCATATGGACTTCAGTGCCTTTCAATCAAAATTAATTGGAAATTGCAGCCCCGTTCACTTTTTTTTAGGCTCTTTTGACCTAGCTTATACTTGTTTTTCACGAAAAAGAGCTATTGTCTTTGAAGTTGATGTTTTAAATATCCCAAAGGCTGTCATGCAGAAAGCTTATTCATATGAATTATTCAGCATGAGTTGTTGGGTGGGAATTGAGACTTTTCCAACACCTTATTATTACCCATATGGTTATTCTAATTATTCGGAGTTCAAATATCAATTTGTCCAACCCAAAGATGCGAATTGGAGTGAAGAATCGAGCGGGTATTTATTACCATACGAGGTGATTCATAAATCCTCAAGTCTTGAAAGTCCTCTTCAAGCTTTTCTCCAAACTACCTACGAAGCTGCCTCCAAAATGGGTGACTGGGATCGAGAAAACTTGGATAGTAATTTCTCCTATCTTGTAGTGCAAAAATTTAGAGCCGAATGAAACCAAAAATAGCTGTAATAGGAACCGGTCCCTCGGGAATCACTGCATTGAAAAATCTGGTAGATCAAGGCCTTGATGTAGTCGCTTTTGATGTTAATCATGAAGTAGGAGGTAATTGGATTTATTCAGAAAAAGAGAGTCATTCAAGTGTATTCGAGACGACTCATATCATTTCGTCCAAGACGCTGTCTCAATATGAGGATTTTACTTTTGACGATTTTGATCCGACTGTTTCAGATTATCCATCTCACGATGAGTTGAGAAGGTATTTTCAAGCCTATGCTCGGAAATTCAACTTGTATCAATATATTCAATTTGGCACATTGGTCATCTATTGTGAACAGATCGATGCATTGAGTTGGAAAATAACTTTTGAAAAAGATGGTGTCAGAAATGTGCAACAATTCACACATTTAGTTGTCTGTAACGGCCATCATTGGAAGCCCAGATATCCGGAATACCCCGGAAAATTCAGTGGTGAGTTTCTGCATTCGCATAATTATAAAAGAGCAGCTCCGTTTGAAGGAAAGCGAGTTTTGGTGATTGGAGGAGGAAATTCCGCCTGCGACGTAGCCGTGGAAACGAGTCGTGTATCTTCAAAAACAGCTATTTCTTGGCGAAGAGGATATCGTATTGTTCCGAAATTCCTCTTTGGAAGACCAACTGATATCATCGCTGAACAAACCAATTGGCTTCCAATCAAGGTAAGATCACTTTTCAATCAGATCCTCCTTAAGATTATGATTGGGAAGAATGAGCTTTATGGCTTGAGACCGATTAACGAGCCTTTTGGGGCCACACATCCTACAATCAACGATGAACTGCTACATAAAATTCGGCATGGAAAAGTGAAACCAAGATTGGATATCAAGCGATTTGATGGGTTGAAAGTCATTTTCGAAGGTGGTAAGGAAGAGGAGTTTGATTCTGTGGTGGCCTGCACCGGATACTGGTTGAGCCATCCATTTTTTGATAAGGAACTGATTAATTATTCTGAAGGGCCTGTCCCACTTTGGTTGAAAATGTTTCATCCAACTATTTTCAATCTGTACTTTATCGGAATGTTCCAGCCCCTCGGATGTATTTGGCCGGGAGCGGAGCTCCAAAGTAAATTGATGGCGCAGGAGCTGATCGGTCAATGGACAAGACCTCAAAACATCGTACAGCTTTGCCAAAAAGAAATTACTGATCCGCATTATAAGCAGATCAATACGCCTAGACATACAATTACGGTAGATTTTCACCTTTTTGTCAAAGAATTGAAGAGGCACTTACCTAAAAATTATAAATCTAAAGAGTTGACAACTAAAGTACAGGAAAAGGAAATGAATCCATTTTAATTGAAATTAATGGAGCAAAAGATCAAATATTTTCCAGTCTTTTTGATACTATGGGTAGTAGGTTTTTTGGCCTGGGAGTGGTGGAATAGTTATCCAAAAGTACAGCTCAAGGCACTTGTTTTAGAGCGAGGTTTGAAAGGGGAAGTTGATTTAGTTCATCATCAGGCTGTGCATGAGTATCGATTTGCCTGGCGTCTCTATGGCGCTTGTCAATGATGGGCAAAAGATTTATCTCAATGCAATCGGTTATAAAAATCTTAGAACAAAAGATTCACTCTCAACCAAGACTCTTATTCCTTTAATTTCTGTATCTAAAATTTTCACAAAGTTAGAAGTTGCTCACTCGGGTGTAGTTCTTTGAAAAAGCGCTGAAGACTACATTCACAATTCAATCACGTTTCAATTTCCAAAACGCTCATTTTACCAGCTTCTGGAGCATCGTTCAGGATTAGCATCTCGCAAATCTTTTCTTTCCCGATTATTTGTGCAGCGTCGACGTAGTTTGGATCACTGGGGTATAGATTACCTCGAGAAATTATTGTTTGATGATTCGCTCAATTATCAGGAAGTATATTCAGATTTGAATTTTGATTTACTGGGTTATTGGATAGAAAAGCAATCCAGCGTTAGCTTTCAAGATCAGGTTGCGGAAAATATTCTTGGTTCAGCTGGTATGAAGCAAAGTTTTTTTATGAATATCAATAGCTTAGATACACCTTCAATTTCAGGTTATCAGCATACCTTCTTGTGGAAGAGGTTGGATGAAAATCAATTGAAATTAAAAATTTCACCATTGCCCTCGTCTGGACTATTGACGAATACCGAGGATATGAGTATGGCATTGATTCACTTGCTCTGAGGCGAAATGGGTAATTTCCAAAAGGAGTTAACATGGCTGGAGGATCGGGAAAACTCCAAATTATTAGGTTTTCAAAAGATCAGAATGTTTGAGTCTGATTGGCTAGGTCACTTTGGAGGACAGGCTGGCTACAGTTCTTTCTTTTTCTTTTCAAAAAATGAAAATATAGAAATCTTTCTTTTTTTAACCTAAAAGATTCAGCTGATTATCGGTTGAAGTTTTTCAGAAAAATTCTGGATATACTTTTATAACTATAATTCAAAAACCGTAATTCTATTTTTTCCCCATCCAGTCATTATTATTTTGACTTTTTTTATTGCGGGGGAATCCACCTTTTATATTCAATCGGGAAGTTTTGATCATGTTTAGATGAAAATTCAAGTTGTGATATCGTGGTTATAGGTAGTTTCAAAGCTGTCGAGTGTGTAAACGTTGGACTTGGTGATATTTTACGTTCTCTACCGGCGGGCGTTATTGATCGGGTAGATTTGGTGGTTTTTGATCTTACTTTTAGAAGAAGCATTTTTTGTTATTGAGAAAAACGGATGCCTTGCAAGTTGGGATTGAGTCCCTCATCTATTAATTCGGGATTAAGCCACATTTTCTCTTTTAATTGCTAGTAATCATTCGTTTGATTTGCGGAGAGATTTTTCACTTTTCTGAGGAGTTTATTGGTTAAATTCTAATTTGGATTTTTTTTGTAAAAAAGACTCGATAGGATCAGCAGGCAATTATTTCCACTGGAGTGGGTTCAGCTACTATTACGGCGGCTCTGTCTCCATTAAATCCTTTTTAATCAGTGATTTCGATAAAAATAGCTCAAGTCAATCCTTTGGATGAAATCAATTTCTGAAGTTTACTTTCGTTTTGGCAGTTTTGTTTGGATTCCCTATCATGCAAACTATGATAAGTTAAAAATCCAAGTTGCCTCTTCTGTTGAGATTAAAAAAGTCAGTATTTCCCTTCAGCACCCTTTAATTTTTTCGCTCATTTCCTTTAGGATTAGACTGTGATACGGAGCGTAGCGATTCAAATTTTGTATTAAACCAAATGGGCGTCATTTTCTTAGCAATTGGATTTGCATGCGTCCTTATTGGAAGACTTGGGCTGAATGGCACTGTGTAAACTCTTTCCTACCGGCTATTCAGAGATGATTTTTGCAGGGGTGATTATTGGTTTAGCTAAAGCTGTTTATTTGATTTTGGAACAAGGAATGGCCATTGATCCAATTAATCATGCGCTATTTCAGCCACTAGAATCCCTCCCAAATCAAATATAAGGTATAGGGCTTTACTTTTCTTAAGCGGTCATCACATAACAGTGCTGAGTATTTCTGGTCAGGCGGTACTGACTATGCCTTTGGTGACTCCTTTAACTGATCTTTTGTGAATGTCAAGGTAAATGGCTGTCATGACTTTATTATCGCTATACTTTTATTGATAGATTGAATCCAACTAACGGGTAAATTCTAGCTGTTCTGGTCGCCGCTGATGTAAAATTCAACAATTGGATCACCTAATATCTGGAAATCTTGACTTTTAATCTTCGGAATAGGCTTGAACGTCATAATTATCGCTTTATTTTTGATTTCTTAATTAAACCTATCAAAAATGGATATTAACGATCATCACCCATTACTTTCTTTTCAGCCGGCACCTGACCGCTATCATCAGATGAATTACCGTCGCTGTGGCAACAGTGGACTTCAGTTACCTGAGATCTCCCTAGGACTTTGGCATAATTTCGGACATAATGCTGATTTTACGCTGGGCCGAAAAATACTTAGAAGGGCATTCGATCTTGGAATTTGTCATTTTGATTTGGCAAATAACTATGGGCCACCGTTTGGTTCTGCAGAAGAAAATTTTGGAAGAGTTCTTAAAAAGGATTTCTCAGACCTTCGCGACGAATTGCTTATTTCTTCAAAAGCTGGTTGGGATATGTGGCCTGGCCCGTATGGAAATTTTGGTTCCAAGAAGTACTTAGTGGCAAGTTGTGATCAAAGTCTAAAGCGAATGGGACTCGACTATGTGGATATTTTTTACCATCATCGACCTGATCCCAATACACCTTTGGAAGAAACGATGAGCGCATTGGATCTATTAGTCAGACAGGGAAAAGCGCTATATGTAGGAATCTCGCAGTATTCTGCAGAAGATACGGTTAAAGCTTATGAGATTTTGAAGCGACTAGGGACTCCTCTTTTGATTCATCAGCCTCGCTATTCTATGTTTGACCGTTGGGTTGAAAATGGACTTATGGATGTGTTAAGAGAAAAAGCGGTCGGAAGTATCGCCTTTTCGCCATTGGAGCAGGGGATGCTTACGGATAAATATCTGAAAGGGATTCCGGAAGATTCTCGTGCTGCCAAGGATGGGCGATACCTGAAGCCGGATCAAATAGGGGGCGAAAAACTGGAAATGATCCGTACACTTAACGAAGTTGCCAAGCAAAGAGATCAAAGTCTTGCTCAAATGGCGATTGCCTGGCTACTCAAAGATCCTCGAATCACCTCGGTTCTTGTAGGAGTATCAAAACCTGAGCAGTTGGACGATAATGTAGCAGCCGTCAAAAACACCAAATTCTCAGAGGATGAATTGATTCAGATTAGAAGAATTCTAGACATTTGAAAGGAAATTTGACTTCACGAAGTGCCTTGATACTGATCGTTATTGCTCAATTTTTAGGCACTTCGCTTTGGTTTGCAGGCAATGCAGTAGCGCCCGAGTTAGGATACTTGGTAGGTAAGCCAGAGCTTGTGTCCTGGATTACCTCAGCCGTGCAGCTGGGATTTATATCCGGGACATTGGTGTTTGCATTTTTCAGTATTCCCGACCGGTTTCCACCCGCTAGCGTGTTTTTATATTCTGCTTTTCTTGCGGCATCCTTTAATTTTTTGATAACTATTATCCCTCTTAACTTAGTGATAATATTGACTTTCAGATTCTTGGTTGGGTTTTTTCTAGCTGGAATTTACCCCGTGGGAATGAAAATAGCAGCAGATTATTTTGAAAAAGGCTTAGGAGTTGCCTTAGGTTTTTTGGTGGGGGCGCTGGTACTGGGAACTGCTTTTCCTCATCTTATCAAGGGATTAAATCTGAGTTTCGATTGGCAGATTACCTTTTATGTCACCTCGGCTTTAGCGATAATAGGAGGACTATTAGTTGGTTTTTTTGTTCCAAGCGGGCCATTTCGAAAACCTAATCTGGTATTTGATTTAGGATTGCTGCCAAAGCTCTCTAAGATAAACGGTCTTAAAAGCGCAGCCTCAGGTTATTTTGGTCATATGTGGGAGTTGTATACATTTTGGGCTTTTCTTCCTTTATTGATTTTGTTTCTGAAAGGCTCAGAAGTAGCCGGGTCACAGGAAAGCCTATTGACATTTTTTGTGATTGCTTCGGGTGCGGTTTCCTGTGCGGTGGGAGGGTTGCTTTCCCATAAAATCGGGAGTCGGGCAGTGGCCACTTTTGCATTAATTGGTTCTGGTATTTGCTGCCTAACCTTGATATTTGTTCAAGGTGCTAATTCTGAAATTTGGACAGTATTACTGATTTTTTGGGGTATTTTAATTACTGCTGACTCGCCTCAGTTTTCCACTTTGGTAGCTCAAAGTGTGATTCCTGAGTACAGGGGAACGGCTTTAACAGTGGTGAATTCGCTGGGTTTCTTAATTTCAGTGATCAGTATTCAGGTTACACAGATTTTATTGACTTGGTTTTCAATAGTCGAGGTACTTTCATTCTTGGTGATTGGGCCAATATTGGGATTGAGCTTATTTCGGCTTTTTTATAAAAAGGCAAAGCAATTTGTCAGCACTTCCTGATTGTGTGTTTCATATTTAATTATCCGCTTTAATACCCGAAGGCAGAAGCAACCAAAATTTAATTTGCGTAATCCTGATAGCCATTGGGGGAGAATTGGGCGTGTCTGCCTGTCTCGCCGGGCCAGTTCTTACGCTAGCTTCGCCTTGGTGGGTCTTCGGTCTTCTGTCCCAATAATCAAATAAAATAAGGCTTCCGGTATATTAGAGGATATACATGAAAGTTGAACAGCTTTTAAAATATTCAAATCTGAAATTATGACTGGTAAAGAAAGTAATAGACCCAAATTAATTGAAACCAACCTCTAGTAAGGCTCGTAAGTAATCAAATACTAATTTTTGTTATTTATGAAAGTAAAATTACTACTTCCAATTTTTATCCTTGCGCTTTCGGTAAGCTCCTGTACAGAGGAGGAAGAAGTTCCCCTAACTTTTTTGAATGGCATATATGAAAGTGCAACTCAATTAGCACCAGGTAATTGGATTGTGATCTCTTATAAGTTTGAAGCTAATGGTGATTTTCAACTATACACTACTTCTCGAACTGCTATTGATGGTGTTGACTTGGGGTTCACCGGTTATTCGAATGGCAGTTATTTGCTTAATCAGGATTTATTTCTAAGAACTTTTTCTGAGCAATTCAGCCTGAATGGACAGGATGTGCTCTATTTACCAAAAGAGCAATTAGTGCTATTTGCTAAAAATGAGTCTGATCGCTTTGCCGGAACCATTGTTTTCAATGAAACCCGTACTCGATTCGATTTGAGGTTTCCATGCGATGATCTTAGATCTGAGTCACTAGGAGCATGTGCACCACCTCCTCCGGCATTTATATTCAAACCATAGTACTCTATCCAATTTTGGCCAACTGAAGCAATACTTGGTTTAGAGCCTGCTGTGGAGTTTACTTACTTCTGTCTCATGGAAAATACTAACTCTCATATTTCTTTTAAGTCTATTTATCGCATATGAATTGGATAAAATTTTAATATGTCCAGATTGTACTTTGAATGGCAAGAATTCAAAGAAGTCGCTACTGAAGTCGAAAAGCTAGCGGTCTAACTTACAAGTCCAGCTATTTTATTGGATGGGATGAGTTAATTATTCTAAAGAATCTTCCGGTGAAAGCTGCTCCAAAGCCGATCACACCAAGTATGAAAGTAAAAGGAATAGGGCTAGTTGAAGGCGATCATAATATTGATAGCGAGATCGATGGCTTTGAAATCAGAATTTGTCAAAAGGACATAAAAAAGGGAAGCTACTGTCTCTAGCTTCCCAAATCGTAGCATATTCTACCAAACTACCTAACTACGTTTTCTAATGTTGCTAAGTAAACCCATTTTTGATCTCTACTGTTTAGACCTTCATTAACAGCTTTTCGCTGCGCATCAGTTTGATTCATGTCCTCATAGGCTTGGGAGTTGAAAAACTGCATGTAATCCTTATACATATTTACAGTCAGATGGGTCGATTTCGCTTCCGAACCTAACGGAAGAGCCGTACGCATAAAGCTCCAATGCCCCATCAATCCCTGCTCGATTCGCTTCTGATGGATTGGTTTGAATACTTCAGATTCTACTTTTTCATAAGCTTCAAACTTGCCTTCGTTAGCTTTCATCAAATCAAAAGAAGCCAAAACTCCCGGTTTAACTTGGAAATTATCGCTTGTGGAAGTTACCTCCCGCATGTAGAGACGCATAGGCATATCACGGATTGAAAGTGATTCTTCGAAGATTTTCCTTACTTGACTTTCATTCAAATGCGGATAAGCAATCTTGGTGTATTCGATCATAGAATCCTCGTTCAAACCATCCATCATCTTTACAGGATCATTGTAATGCGTCACCATGATATATTGAAAATCCATATCATCGCTTCCGGATTGAAGAGACCAAAAGTCCCAACCGGTTATTTTTTCATCATTGAGCGCCTGCCGATAAACTTTTTGCATTAAATCCTTGAACTCGATGTAGTCAAAGATCTGATCATTTTCGACTTTAATAAATTCAAATACCGTGAAATTAGTTTGCTGAGCGATTATACTATTCGCCCAAAACATTCCACAAAACAGGAAGATTAGTAGTTTTTTCATGAGTGCTTGGGTTTAGAATTAGTTGTGCTTTTTTATAATTTAAAAAAAAATATTGAACCTTATCTAAATTGTAATAGATAATTTTAGCAAACATGCTATTTTAAAGAGAATTGCATAAAAAATGAAAATATTTCAGAATGTGTGGGGAAACGTTATTAATTTAACAATCAAAAGATAAAATCATGTCAGAAATATCAAGAAGATCGTGGCTGAAAAAAGCTTCATTAGGAAGTGGTTTAGCGGCCTTAGGTACGGCAGGAATAATTAGTTCGCTTTCTGCAGAAGAAGTTAGGAAATTTAACCCTAGACCAATCGATGGCCCGATCCGCTTAGGATCGAATGAGAACCCTTATGGTCCATCCGAATCTATGCGGAATGCGATGATCAAAGGATTCGATAATGGTTGCCGATATCCTTGGGGCTTCAATAAGGATTTAGTGAAAATGATCGCTGAGAAAGAGGGAGTTCCCGAGGATCACATCGTCTTGGTGGGAGGATCTACTGAGGGCTTGAAGATTGCCGGAATTACTTTTGGAGGTGGTGGAGAGATTATTTCATGTTCACCTACATTTCTTTCAATGATGACCTACGCCGAGCTCTGGGGAACAGAGATCAATTGGGTACCACTGAATAAAGACTTGGATTTTGACTTGCAGGAAATTGAAAAGAGGGTGTCCTACAAGACAAAAATGGTTTTCCTTTGCAATCCCAACAATCCCACTGGTAAATTACTTCCTGCAAATCAAGTGGTTGATTTCTGTAAAACAGTGAGCAAGCATACAGTGGTTTTCTCAGATGAAGCATATTACGATTATATCACTGAGCCAAACTACCCATCTATGGTCGAATTAGTGAAGGATGGGTATGACATAGTAGTTTCTCGGACTTTTTCTAAAGTATACGGACTGGCAGGAATCAGAATGGGTTATTTAATTGCAAAGCCTGAGTTAGCAAAAATGCTCTCAGACCGAGTCGTAGCCAATACCAATATCATGGCGATCGAAGCAAGCAAAGCAGCACTGCTGGATACCGACTTTTATCAGTTTTCGATTCAAAAGACCAAAGAAGCCAAGGCCATGCTTACCAAAACACTTGATGATTTGAAATTGCCTTACTTGGATTCACACGCAAACTTTATCTTTTTCCAATCTGGAAGAGATATCAAAGAATTGAACAAAACAATGCTAGATAAGGGATTCATAATTGGTAGACCATTTGAACCGCTGAATGACTGGTGTAGAGTTTCCACCGGTACTATTGAGGAAGTTGCACTTTACAACCAAGCAATTCAGGAAGTATTGGGCTAATGCTAGATCCCAATTTAAATTTAGAAAATGATCAAATCCTGCTCAGACCAATCACTGAGCGGGATTTTTCATTACTTCAGGATTTGGCAAATGACCCGGGTCTATGGATTTATTTTACCCAGGATTTAAGTGTAGCATCAGATTTTGCCAAATGGGTAGCACCGGCAATCATAGGGGAGCGTCTCCAGTTTGTAGTGATCGCAAAGTCCTGCAACCTCATAGTGGGAAGTACTGCTTTTGGAAACTATTCGCCGGCAGATCAACGGATCGAAATCGGTTGGACTTGGCTTGAGAAAGCCAATCATGGAACTGGAATCAATCGCCAAATGAAACTTTTAATGGTGCGCTATTGTGCTGAGGTATTAAAAATCAAGAGAGTAGAGTTAAAAACGGACGTGCTAAATCTACCGGCACGGAATGCAATGTTGAAAATGGGTTTTATCGAAGAGGGAATTCTTCGATCCCACACACAAATGACTCACAATAGGCGCAGAGACACAATTTATTACAGCTTGCTAGAAAAGGAGTTTGAGAGATTTCTGGAAGGGGATGTGGGATAATGAGATTTGCTAAATATTTTTTAGATCAATCAATTGAGGGAATTGAAAGATCAACTGAAGAGCTTAGTGGCTCCGGTGAATTTGTATTTTTTTTAAAACCCCGATCTTAACCTCGGTGTAGATAAAGGCGGTATTTTAAATTAATCCGTTTAACAATATTATTTTCATCCGTTTTGTTACACGTAGCCAAATTTATTGCCGATTTGATATAATAAATCCCCCCAGCCCCCTGAAAAAAAAGGGGGAATTTGATCCGATTCCAATTAAGATTTTGACTTGCACTTATGAGGATACACATAAATAATATTATAAAGTATTATTAATTAAGGGGTTCAGTCCATTCTCTCAATATTATTTTAAATTCTTTAACCAACTTATAAGCTGATAGTTATAAAAAAGTTAGAAAGACAAATCTAATTTTAGTAAAATTAACATTGGGATGAAAAGCTAGAAATAAGAATGCTAAACAGCATGAAATAAGCGGATTAGGATGTTGTTCACTGATGGATCCGTAAAAATTCTTATGTATATCCCCAATGATGCCATTAGCCTTATTTCCTTCGCTTTTTATGGACTGAAAACCGAAGACGCCCGCTTGCGGGTAGGCAGGCAAGACCGAAACGCCCAATTATCAATTGTGCACCAATTATATTCTTGACTCTTCTGCTGATTGGCAAAGTAGCGGATAATCAAAAAAACTTTTCAAAAAAACTACCGAAAGATATCTTTTTCAACAAAAAATAACAGTTTTGTTTAAACTAGTTAAGAATTAATAGAACTAATCACAACAAACCCAAAAAAACATGAAACTATTAAATTTGTCAGTAATGATGTTGTCCGATAGATTTATCAAATAGGAATGAAAAACTTCTTTTTCGTAGTGGTATTCTTGTTGATACAATACGCAGCCGCATATTCTTAGGGCAAAATTTTATTAAGCGCAAATCTTATTTTAAGGAATTAGCAGCTATCCACAGGTGATCCAGGTGGATATTTACTCTTGGACAGCTTCAAACAGCGAATCACCTATGGCTTAGGTAGTGAGTCAATTTTAACAAATCGAATTAGTATCTCCACGGGGATACAGCGTACCTTCTTTATCACAGACATTAATTTAGGTTTTTAGAACCTGGCAATATTATATTAGTAAAAAGTAATCCAATTACAGGTCTACAAATACCTCTTAGTATAAATTATAGTCTGTTTAAGTTTGATTCAAATTCTCGCTGACGGATAGGATTCGCAGGAGGTTTTAGTTTTATCTTTATGGATAAATCAAGCGGTAGCGTGTCCGGCATAGCTAAAAGCGTAGATCAAAGACGAGAAATAAATTACAAAAGCACCTTTTCACCTGCAAAGCGAAGTTTTATAACGTTTGACATAGGTGCTTTTGTGAAGTACAGACTCTCGGAAAAATTGTGGATTAATTATGTTTATAGCTATTTGCAGAGTCTTTCAGAACCAATTGAAGTCAATGATATTTTATATAGTTTGACAAATGCTACATCAACAAAAGACTATGTTGCTCAAACAGTATCGAACGGAAATGCAAGACAGCACACAATTGATTTGCTGTTTAGCAGTACAAGGCCATTATAATGAATTTTCTAGGTTTGGGTCTGTGCCTGCGCAGACCAAAACAATAGAAAGAATACGCTATCAAATTTATCATTTTGGCGAACGCTCGTTTTCCGAATGGTATATGTACCTAAAGCAGACAGGTTTTTTGATAAAACTCGGAAATGTTTCCGGTTGTCGATCTACAGACTAAAAGCACCTCTGAAGCTCTAATTATAAACTTCTAAAACTATGCGAAGTAACGTGTCTATCTCCTGGAAGAGTTATATATCTAATAATTCTCCGTTACTCTAACCGCGGCAGACAGATCGATGGTGAATAAAACCATTTCAATCCTTCCTATTGAAACTTCCTTAGGCTAAATAATTGAAAGTGTTTATTTTAATCCTTACTTTGAGATTGTAGAATCTAATTATTTTTATGGGATTGATTTAGCTTATTTACCAATCTTATAGTTCCCACGAGGGTATACTTCATATTTTACCTTATTTAATTTATCAAAATTTTTAAAAAATGGCCAATCTAAAAATCAAGTTAAAAGGGCAAGATCAGGGAAACTTTGTGGCAGGGGAGGATCAAGGCTTCGAATATTACCAGCTGAGTAAAGCTTATTCAGTCCTTAGCCCCACACGTGGGGATGTGCCCGAGCAATCTTTCGAGATAAAAGACGATGAGATTGTCGAACTCAACCTCACCGATGATACGGTCTGGATTGGAGATACAGATACGCTTCGGGAGCTTTTCCCCACTCAATTCAAACGATCTGGTGATGGGGACGAACTTTTCCTTCCTGATGAGATTGAGGTCGATGCCCAAAACCGTGGGATAGTTAGCAAGATCGGAATCAAACTATTTAAGATTTTTTCGAAGCGGGATATTGCTTTTCCCCTTGTAAAAGACCTTGCCAAAAAGCTTGAAAATAAGCAACTCACGATCTCCGGCGCAGATTTTCAAAATATCGGTGCAGGTGTGCTGCTTTCCTGCTCTCCACAGTTTGAACTGAAGCCCGCCGAAAATCTGGATCCTTCCAAGCCGCATCTACTTTTTCTCCACGGGACGGGTTCTTCGACCGTGGGATCATTTTTGGATCTCAAGGACTCCGAAGACTGGAAAAGCATCGTCCTAGGCTATTCACAAAACTGCATTATAGCTTTTCAGCACCGAACATTGACTTGTAGTCCGCTGGAAAATGTCTTGGAATTAGTCAAATCCCTTCCAAAAGGCATCGAATTGGATCTGGTCAGTCACTCCCGTGGTGGCTTGGTAGCGGATACTTTGGCGCGATTCTGCGTGTCAGACACCAATTCTCAAGGCTTTGATGCCTATGAGCGGTCTGTTTTGGAAAGTAATGATCGGGGAAAAGATTTAGAGTTTATTGAGGCGATTTCCAAAGAGATCAAATCTAAAAATATCAGCGTAAGAAAGATAGTTCGAGTAGCCTGTCCTGCAAATGGTACCACACTGGCATCTTCCCGACTGAATCTATTCCTGAATGTCACTTTCAATTTGCTCGGTGTAGCTAGTGGGCAAGTAGGCAATCCTATATTCATCTCCTTCAAGGAATTGATCATGGCGGCTGTGGAGACTAAGGATAATACCGATATACTTCCAGGTCTCGAATCCATGAATCCCAAGTCGACTTTCGTCGAAGTACTGAATTTCCAAGGAACTGAAATCAAAATTCAAGCTCCACTCTATATCGTAGGCGGGAGTAGCGAGCTGAGTCTACAATGGAAAAGTCTGGTGGTGCTGGTAGGGAAATTTTTCTTTATGGGAAAAAACGACCTGGTCGTCGATACCGAAAGTATGTACTGGGGTACTCCACGAGTGGAAGGCAAAGTGTCAGCCTACATCGAGAGTAGTGGACAGATTGATCACCTGAAATATTTCATATCAGAAAGTACTCGCGAGGCAATTCGAATCGGTCTGGAAGCCGATGGATCGGTAGTGCCACGCAAGTTTGAGCTGGTATCCAAAATCGCTCAGAGCCAAAAAGACCGCGGTGCATTGGGAATCGAAGGGGGCTGCTACAGAGAAGATCAAGCCAAAGGCAAACGGCCAATTGCGATCCTGCTGCCTGGAATCATGGGTTCCAATCTAGAGGTCGAATCTGATCTGGTTTGGATTAATTATTTGCGATTTCTCAAAGGCCAACTTACCCGACTGGACTATGTGAATAATTGCGAAAAAGTGCTGGCAAGCTCTCTGATCGCAACTTCCTACAGAGGATTGGGTAAAAATCTCGAACGCACTTACGATGTAGTGACTTTTGAGTTTGACTGGCGCTCGCCCTTACCAGTTACCGCCAAGCGACTGAATGATAAGATCACCGAACTATTGGCTTTCAATCAACCCATCAAGATCATCGGTCATAGTATGGGTGGTGTATTGGTTCGCGATTTTGCAATGTACTTTCCTGATACTTGGAAGCAATTAAATCAAACACCAGGCTTCCGAACCTTATTATTAGGCTCACCGCTTGGAGGCTCGTATCGAATTCCTTATGTGCTTTTCGGAAAAGATGACCTGATCCAACTCCTTGGAAAGATTGATATCAGAAACTCCACGAAAGGACTATTAAGCTTTTTTACCAATTTTCCTGGAATTCTCAATCTGCTACCGATCAACCGATTTGGTAAGCATGATTTCTCAGATCGTGAGTTTTGGAAAAAGCTCAGAACGGCTTTTGGGGATCAATCTTGGCCGATTCCTGATCAGCAGTTTTTGGATGAATTTGGAAAGTATCAAGCGAAAGTTCTTGCTGAGGCAGAGCAGCTCGATTATTCGAATGTGAGCTATATTGCCGGTCAGAGCCGAAAGGATAAATCCACCATTTCAGATCTGGAGATTGTTGATGAGAAATTGATCTTCAAAGCGACCAACGCCGGAGATGAAAGCGTGACCTGGGAATCTGGTATTCCGAAGGCGATCCTCCAATCCAAAAATTACTTCTATGCCAATGCTACTCATGGCTCCCTTTCCTGTGAAGTTAAATTATTTGCGGCTATCGATGAGATACTAATCTATGGCAAGACCAATAAACTGCAAAATAGCCTTCCCCAAATAAGAGGAGTGGAAAAGGACTTTACCGCTGTGGAAAGCCAAGTGTTTGATCTTAGCGAGGAAAATGTAACTAATACGCTGCTTGGATTGGGACAAACTGGTGAGCGCTGGATGAATGACCTTCCGATCCAAGTGACGGTGACACATGGCAATCTGGTCTATGCACGCTATCCAGTGATGGCGGGCCACTTTGATGGAGATGCCATATTGAATAGCGAATATGCGATTGACAAAAAGCTGAATAATGAACTTAGTCGCTTGCACTCACTTGGACTATATCCTGGCCAGATTGGTAGCCATCAGATTATTTTGAATCGGGGCTGTAGCAAAACTGATTTTCAAGGCGGAGTGATTATAGGACTGGGTAAAACCGGAGAGCTCAACAGTTTTCAACTCATGAATACGGTAGAAAAAGGAGTCGCCCGCTATTTGACCATTTGTAATCCTGCTAATAACTATTCTAACGATGAGCCGCTGGGAATATCGGTGATTGCTATCGGAAATTCGTTTGGAGGATTATCCTCAGACAGTTCGATTCGATCTATTATGCTAGGCATTCAGAAGGCGAATAAAAGTATCGCAAATACCTACAAAGGTTTGAAGAAGGGAATCGAAGAAGTAGAGATTATCGAATTGTACCACGATAAAGCGCTGGCAATCTTGAAATCCATGAAAAATATTGAAGCCAACCAAAGTCGGGAATTCAATATCGTGTTTCGGGGCTCTGGGATGGAATCCAAAATCGGCCGACAGTGGCGAATTCCACAGGAGAATTCCACAGATTGGTGGACTCGGATCACCGTCTGCGAAGAAAGTGGATTTCAGATACGAGGAGAATCTCCCGGAGGCAAGAAAATCAAAATGGCTCTAGCGACTTCCGGAGCTAGTGAACGTGTCGAATATATGCCTTCCAACACCAAAGTGCTAGAGGTGCTTTTGAAGCAGATGACTCACAAAAACAAGTATTCTCCTGAAATCGCCAAGACAATGTATGAGCTGCTGATTCCGTTGAAATTCAAAGAAGAGCTCAAGCGTCAAAATAATATCTCATGGGTGCTGGATTTGGATACTGCGGAATTTCCTTGGGAAATGATGCAAGAAGACGTCGATGCGGTGCCGCTTTGCATCAATTCAGGTATGGTTAGGCAGCTTGCCACCCAGAATTCCCGAGGAACGATCTCCCGGATTTCGACTTTAAGTGCATTGGTGATCGGTGATCCCAATTTGGATGGATTCATGGGACAGCTTCCCGGCGCGAGGCGAGAGGGAGAGCTTGTGGCAGAAATGCTACGACAGGAAAAATATGAAACTCAAAGCCTCATCTTTAGTGAACCCTCGGATATCCTTTTGAAACTTTTGACAAAAAAATATAAAATCATCCATCTTGCCGGACATGGTCTCTTCAACTATGGGGAAGAAAAAAACACAGGAATGGTCATTGGCGATAATACCTTTTTGCTGCCAGGGCAATTGGCAGGAATGTCTGATGTGCCTGAGCTCGTTTTTGTCAATTGCTGCTACCTCGGCCAGATGGATGCTAGCGAGGAGAAAGGAAGCCAGAATCAAAATCGCTTTGCTGCAAATATCGGAACTCAGTTGATCGACAATGGTGTGCGAGCAGTGATTGTGGCGGGTTGGGCTGTAGATGATGCTGCCGCCTATGACTTTGCAAAACTTTTCTATCAGTTTATGTTTGCAGGACTTGGTTTTGGCGAAGCCACTAAAAGAGCCAGAAAGAAAATCTATGAAGATTATGGGAAACGAACCAATACTTGGGGAGCATTCCAGTGCTATGGCGATCCTTTCTACACCCTGACAGATCGAAAGCACGGCAGTTCCGAACAAAATGATTTGCTTCTCCAGGAAGAAATTGAAATTGAGCTGCTAAACTTGATTCACAAGCTTGAAACGGTTAAGTATGATTTAGAGCCTATCACCAAGCGAGTGTTGGAAATAGACCAAATGATCTTCAAAGGCTCTGAGCGGAATGATGTGATTTTGGAGTATTTGGCTAAACTCTATGGAAGCCTGAATCTATACAAAGAGGCAATTCGAGTCTATCAGACAATGATGAAATCGAAGGAAAATACCTTCTCAGTCAAAGCTTTGGAACAATATTGTAATATCCGAGTGAAATATTGCACCGCTCGATACAAAAATAAAGAGCTGAATAAAAAAGAAGCTATTGCCACTATTAAGGAGGTTTTGAAAGATTTGGAGAGTCTCAACCGGTTTGTCGAAACAATGGAGCGGTGGAGCTTGATTGGCAGTTCCTACAAGAGATTGATCCTAATAAGTGAATCGGATCAAGTTCCGGAAATGCTCAACGGAGCAATCGAATCCTATGAAAAAGCTTCATCGCTTTCTGGTTTTGAAGATGCTTATCCTTTGACCAATTGGCTGCAACTCTTGCAGATCAGAAATGAACTGGAAGGAAAAACAGGACTTAAACATCTGCCTCTAAAGGCCAGAAATGCCATGGTCGAGAAATTGGAAAAAATAGAGGAGGCTTACAGTCCGAAGACTTCGTTTTGGGATATTTCAGCAAAAGCAAATATTCATTTGACCCAAATGTTGATTGATGGTACATCAGCTTCTGAAAAAAAGGTAGTCGAAAGCTATCAGTTACTTTGGGAAAAAGCAGGAACCCTCGGTCAAAAGCAAACTGAGCTGGAACATTTTGATTGTCTGATTCAAGCCTTTGGATCTTTAAAAACCAAGAGTGAACGGGTTATTAATTTGGCGAAAATAAGAGAAGCACTAGCAGAGAAGATGTAAAAGGAAAAGGCTCCGAATTTGATTCGGAGCCTTTATTCATTTGATAAAGCTTGGGAAGAAGAGATTGGAAATTTAAGATTGAAGATAGGAGACCGGATAGTTTGAAATATTCCATTATCAATCTTACTTGTCAAATACTCCCTTGATTGCTTCCAGATAGTCAAATCCATGACCTACTGTAGGCTCAATATAATTGCCTTCCAAGTATTCATTCCAGCAACAGATCATAACGATATTTCCATTGGTGTTTCCGTACTTTCTGGAGATCGACTGAGCGTCTCTGAGTTTTGACGAGAAGGACGCTTTGTCTGAGCGAACTCGATCTTTCTCTGGTTCTGAAGGAAATCCACTCGGCTGGGGCCAAGTGCCGCCAGCAGGACGCATATCCCACCCCATGGCCACTGGCACTTGATATTCAAAGTTTGGGTCTCCTTTGAATTTTTCAGACCACATATTCCAATGTCCTCTGTATGTATCACGCATATCGGCAAAGGAGCGATTTGACTTTTCCATGAAATTGTGATACACATAAGCGGTCATTCCTTCAAATCCCATGGATTTCAATCTCTGAACGTAATCTTGGGGGAGCAACTTATTTTGATATTCTCCACCCTCCCAAGGCTTTTTAGGGTTTTTTGCGACCCATTTAGTAGGTAAGCCATACATGATTTCATTTGGCATCATCGGTCCAGCCATTACTGCTATAAATTTGATTCCTGGGAAACCTTGCTTTTTAGCTACTTCTTGAGATAGCGCTAAGAGGTCTTTCAAACTCAGCCCATAATAAGCAGCTCGCGATTCTGCATCCTGAGGAAAATAGAAATAGATAATTGGTCGGCCATCAGGAGCTTTGAGGTAGTCTTTCCGGTTGAAATAATTAGCTGTCCACTGACGGGTTATTTTCTCATGAACTTTTAGGTAGAGTTCACGGTCAGGTTTTTCGCCTTCATAATTTGCTTTTTGAGCCAGTTCTCCCGAAGAACCGATTTTCAGCCAATTCATCCATCGCGCATCGCTATCGTCACACCAATTAATCGCCCATTTCATTTGCTCCGCTTCAGGTAGTGTTGCGTTGACTTCCAGTAAAACTTTTAGCGGCTCGTTCCATTCTTCCAAGCCTGGCACCGCAACTCTTCCGTCTCTGTTTGGATCTGTTTTCCAGCCTTCTGGGTAGAAAATCTTCGATTGTGGGCCAAAATTCAGGTGATGGTAATAATGTCTTCCATAAAACCAATTGTAAGCGAAAAAGTCAATCCCATAACTTTTCATGTATTGGATTTGCTTTCGGATGACTTCCGGGTCATCTATTTTGTAGAAGCCTTTCAATTCTGCGATTGGCTTTCGGTCTAGATAAGGACCTTCATAAGGATACTTCGCATTGTATATCCGGCCTTTTGGTCCCCAAATACCTGGGTTTTGCAGATTTGAGCAGTTGGCTGGATCCTGAAGGCAGGACCAGAAACTATCCCTGTCTATGGTGGGATTAGGGGAGGTGTTCCAAGAAGGCATGTAGTAAACCCCGACAAGTTCTTGGGGTGCTGCAGCAGTTTGCCTTGATGCGATATTAATTTCATCCGGGATTTCTGCCTTCGCGAGATTTAGCTGATTTGATTCTAATTCTGTACGACCTGACTTGCAGCTTACTGCCAAAAGGATCCAAATGAGGTAAACTACTTGTCTATATTGCCTGGCCATATTCGTTATGATGCACGTTCCGATACAAAGCGAAATTATGTTTCGGAATCGGATCGAATTCCCTGTGCCGCGGCGGAGGTTAAGAGCCTGTCCCGAATATCGGGAGGGATTTCAGGAAGCACATCAATATTAAATTTGGCTACGTCCACGATTCGGTAGAGTCATATAATCTTTACTCAAACTGAAGTTAAGCATTTAGATTTCTTATCCTTTTTTGAAAAATATGAATTCCTCGTAAACCGGGCAGTAATCGCTCAAAATCCAATTGATAAGTATGTATGAGCTCAAACCCCATTTTTTCGTAAAAGCGTTTTGCTTGTGGTTTTTGCTCCATGGCTTCCAGCCAAATATTTTCCAGTTGATTAGCGATGGCAATTTGCTCCACATAGTTCATCAACTCTTGTGCAATCCCTTTCCCTTGTACTGATTCCGATAGGTACAGCCGATGAAGTTTCAGTGCATTTGGAATCTCGACTTGTCTTGGTGAAAAAGGAAAGTCGTACTTTAAAATCCCTACTTTTTCACTCTCAAATTCCACGAAAAAATAGTGAGCCGTTGGTCGAGAAAGTTCTTTAGTCAGATTTTCAAGGCTATAGCAAAGGTCGAGATACCAATCTCCTTCATCGACCCAAAAGCCTGGATAGGCATTTTTATAGATTCTCCGGATCAACGGAAAAAGCTCGGATTGGTCGGTTAGCTGAATTGGACTTAGCGTAAGGCCAGTATCTGCGTTTAAAATTGTTTTCACCCTTGAAAAATAGAAATCTTACTTCAATTTATCGATCAGTTCTTTGGTCATTTCATCCGCATAGACACCATACGAATTGACTACCACCCCTTTGATTTTTCCATGAAGGTGAAAAATTGCATTGCTGATGACATTATGAAGGGATTGGTGTTCCTCTCAAATCTGAAAGTTTGATCCACTTCAAATTGAGAGGGAAGCAGACAAACATCTCCACAGATCAGACTGTTAAATCGGATATTAAAATCCTAAGTATAGCCTTCTTTCTTAAGTTTCTCCAGAGTTTCGACGAGCGTAGGTTCGTAGTTGGGCATGATGTATAAAAAGTTTGTTTGCTTTAATTTACGGATTTTAAAAAGGAAATGGTATAAAAAAACCACAGCCTCGCAGCTGTGGTTTTTCATTAAAAGTCAATTGGTTCTTATTTTCTTGCTCAAGATCTTTTCATTACAGGTTAGTTGTAAGGAGCTGTTGTATTATTTGAAAATACAGTTGTCAGAACTCATGTACAATTGAATTAGAGATTCAAGCTTTCTTAATAATTCTTTCTCAGAACTTTGGTGCATCGGATGGTACATTTCAATGACCAATCTTTTTGGGATTCCATTTTCAATTTGATGGAATAGCTTTACTTTGTTTTGTTCGTCTTGCATTAAAAAAATAAAGTTCTCACCTCCATAAATTTGTCTGATATAATGAAATGTTTTACCACAAAGCAGGATGTCGGGCTTCAAAATTGAATCGAAGTGCTCAACCAAAAAATCTTTTCCGCTTTTAGCCACTCTTTTTAAATCAGATTCTTTTGATTTTTTTGCACCATTGTGTTTCTTAATGTTAACGTATGCTGATTCCAGTAATGAAGTAAGGAGATTTATTTCATTGGATACATTAGTTATTTTTCTTATAATCAGGATCCTTTTTGCTAAAACATTTAGAGCTGTTTTACTATCTGTCAAATAATAATTAGTTCCCTTTGCAATAATTTTTCTTTCGACTCCTTCACCAAAATGGTAACCTTTGGGATCTGCAGTATTATCTATGGGTGTCTCCTTTAAAACTGAACAAATCTTTAAACTCGAATTCTGATAAGCTTCAGGATCAAGGGCTCCGTCTTGTACGAAAAAAGTTTGATCATCGGCATTAATATGAGCTTTCCATCTTCTAAAAAGGTCATCTTCCATTTTTCTAATCTGATGCATGTGTTTTTTAGTTTTTTTAAATAACTGTATTTTTTAATATGTTTGCAACTTTATTTTTAATCATATTTTTCAACCTTTCCGGCGCGTCGACCCGCACTTCATCGCCATGGGAAAGGATCTCGGAGATCAACTCGTAGTTTATTTTTACCTGAAGGGAAATAGTCAAAATCTTGCCGTCGTCTACTAGGATGGATTGGCTTTCGTGCCAAGGCATGGATTTGATGTAGCGGCCTTTGAATTCTGTAAAGGTGAGGACGATAGTTTCTAGGGGTTCATCTTGGAAATTGATCACACCAAAAGTTTCGGCAAATCGGGCCTCCAAATCGGGAGCTACTGGGAATTGGACTGGGTCATCGAGAATTTCCAAGCTGCGGATTCTGTCTAATCCAAAATTTTTCAAAAGATTGCTTTCATCCCATACAAACATGTACCAGCGATGTTTGAACTGTTTGAGTGCGATGGGTTTAAGGGTGCGGTTCTCCAGCTCCCATAGCCAGAATTTCTCATAGGTTACTTGGATTGCTCTTTGGCTATCGATGGCATCCAAGATGGGTTTGAGGTATTCTGTGCCTTTGGCTAGTCGCGTTTCGAAAAAGACCTTTCCTTTTAGCGAACTGCCATTCTTGAAAGCCTGAATGGTCTCGAAAGACTCGAGCAATTCCATATTGCTTTCCAAACTCTCTTCCTCATTGACATAATAGGATTTCGATTTGAAATCAAATTGAATACTTATACCAAAAAGTGCGGAAATTTCCTTTAGATCTCGAGGCAGTGTTCGCTTGGAAATAGACAGATAATAACCTCTTTCTTCCGTTTTTCGGTCAAGGTGTTTCTTAAGTAGATCCCATTTGAAAGGTCCTTTTTTGGCAATTTTGATGATTTCAAGCTGGCGCTGAAGTGATTCGACTTTGCTCATGAGAAAGTAGTTTAATGCAAATAAACGAATGTACTCTGCCAAATGATGGCATAGTTGAAAGATAAAAAAAGTTTTTGGCTACGACATTGTTTGGCATATGCCACGATGATTTTTGTAGCTATGAATGATTTACTGCATTTCTCTATAGCTCAAAAGGCGCTAAAGAAACTCTATCCAAATTGGCAGCTTTTTATCGATGAAGTGATGGATTTACTCCAACCCTTCTGGCTTGGAACCCAGTCAAAAGAGTCGGTTCACTTTATTCATTTGGTGGGATATGGCAAAAGGCAAAAAGCTAGAGAGATTCTGACGGATTTGTTGGAGCTATTGGACTGGCAAAGCGAATCGATTTTCCTTTGTGAAAATTGGGATCTCAACGCGCCATCTGCATTGAATCAGACAGTTAGGTTTCAAGAAGTATTATTGGTTTTTCCAAGAGTGGTTTTGACGGATTATTTATCTGATTTTTTTGCTGGAGCACCTTTTGCCGATGGGAGGTGCAGTGATTTTGCACGGATTGAAACTTTCCTCAAAGAGAGAAAGGAACTTAGACTTAGCGAAGATTATCGGCCAAGCAATGCTAGAGGAAGGCTTGTCATTAGTTTTTTGGATTTGTTTGGAGATTGCGATTTTATTAGGACTAGGTTGATGTTTCAATTCCTTTGGAGCAAGCCAATGAATTCGGCAGCGGATCTAAGGAAAAATTTTCTCCCTGAGGATTTACAAAAGTTGATAGAAAAGGAGTACTTCAGCAAGGACGAATTGGTGTTCTTTTCGAAGGATGAACCGGTTCACATCCTGCTGGCGGTAGAGCTTCAAAAAGTCACTCAGATGCTTGAACAAAAGGGGGCTGAGGTTTTGGGAATTCCTATCAGGTTGACTTTTAATGCCATGGATTATTTTCTGGCTTATGTCTTTTACAAAAGACTGAGCAGTATCCAGCTCCATCGTGCGGCGGTGGATTTTTTCTTACCCGTATTTCGGAAGTATCGGAGGATTTCCGAAAAGATAAATCCCACCAGCTGCCAAGTCCAACTTGATTTCAAGGGAAGCTGGAAGTTTGATCTAATCACTGAATAAACATAAGCCATGAAACGAAGAGACTTTATAAAAACCCTACCTACGATCGCAGCAGTACCATTTTCGATTATCCCGATAAAAGCTAAACCCAAATCGAAGCATTTGATCGCTTTGGGTTCGTCAGCGTCACAACTAGTAGCAAAATACGGCCAGCGATTACCATTCGATTCCTTTACTCTGATCAATGATTGTATTCCCGATTTTTGCGATCTTTCGGTGGATTTCATTCCATTTTTCCCGCCTGATGAAGCATACTTCACTTGGGGTGAGCGGCGCTTTTTGAAAAAAGAGAAATTGCCGGATATCATTTTACCAAATGAGATTAAATCACATTTGGAAGCGAAAGAAGGGGATTTGGTTTTGTTTTCAACATTAGGTAAAGCGACCGGTTCGATCCTCATGAAGTCGATTGGAGATCAATACCGAAATTCCACCCAAGGACTGCAAGTGGTTGCAATTATGCCTTTTGCGTTTGAAGGGTTGAACTTATCTGCAAATGCCAAACATGCCTTGGAATCGATTCACCGTAGAGGGATTCGGACTAGAGTTCTGGAATTGGAGGCCATTCGTGCAAAGTATGGGAATCTTGCAATTCGGAGTGCTTTTGAGAAAGCCGATGAGTGGGTGCTGGGTAGGCTCCAGGGCTTAGAAAAGTGATTTTCAACTTTATTTTTCAACTAATATATTATTTAGTTTTCAATTTTGAAAAATTATTTGCTTTAGAACTAAATAAGTTGACATGTCAAATGTTCAGTCTTAAGAATATCGATTCTTTTTTTAAGCACTTACTTTAGAATTTTGAGTACACACGAGTATGCTGAAAATCGAATAGAGTAAGGACTAGTAATTAAATTTATAATTCATGGCACAAATGATTTAAAGGGGTCAGGAATTAATCAGAATTAGCCCCAGCAACAAACAAAAAATCGAGTATTCAACTAATGAAGGAAGATCTTGGATTACTCACTTTTCAGGCTCCACTTATGGAGACTTCAATGAATTGACCGACAAAGGGAAGGAAATTTTGGGAACCACATCAAAGGGTCTCTATTATTCAACTAATGAAGGTAGAAGTTGGATCAGGAGGAGTTGAAAGATCAGCTTCTCGATATGCAGGGCATAAATTCTCACTCCACAAAAGGATAAAATAAACCACAGCCTCGCAGCTGTGGTTTTTCATTTAAAATATATTGAATCCTATTTTCAGGCTAAAGATTTTAGGTTGTGATTTTCAAATTAGGCTCTATTTGACTTCAGCTAGGAAATTCTTAACTTTAGTGTATGACAGCAAAGGAAAAACTCAGAAATAAAATCTTACAGAAAATAAAAAAACTTTCGGAAGACAAACTCTTGAATATTGATTCTTATTTGAATGATTTGGAATTGCGTTTTACCAGTGAAAAATCCAGCTTGTCATTTAGCGGTATTTTTGAGGAATTGGAGTTGAATGAATTTACCAATGAACTGCATAAATCTAGGCAAAGTGGTAATAATCGTATACCTCAATTTTGAATCGTTCACTTATAGACACAGATATTCTTTCATACTTTTTAAAAGGTAATAAAAGAGTGGCGGACAACTTTGAACTTTATCTAAGAGAGTATCCTAAAATCACAATCTCAGAAATTACTTACTTTGAAATTTTGGCTGGCTTAACTTTTAAACGAGCTGACAGACAAATTGAGCAGTTTGAGAGTTTTGTTTCAACGTGTGATATTCTTAAACTGTCTACCGCATCTATACGAACTTCAGCTAATATCTATGCTGAACTTAGAAACAAAGGAGTGACGATTGGAACTCCAGATTTGCTGATTTCTGGAATTACCATTTCAAACGAAATGACCTTAGTCACGAATAATCAAAAACATTATCAACCAATTTCCAGACTTTTTACTTCCAACTGGAATGAATAAAAACAATTGACAGCATTTATGCCAAACATGGAAGTAATTGTATCCAAGGAAGCTAAAGTGTCCAGCTTGTCTACAATCAAATAACAATCCTATTTCCTACAAAGCACAAAAAAACCACAGCCTCGCAGCTGTGGTTTTTCATTAAAAGTCAATTGGCTCTTATTTTCTTGCCAATACTTTGTTAACTGCCTTCACAATATTTTCAGCATTCAAACCATACTTCTCGAGCAATTGAGTGGGTGTACCTGATTCGCCGAAGCTATCATCTACACCCACATATTCCATAGGAGCTGGATGATGTCGGGCCAAAGTCTGCGCAATGCTATCACCCAACCCACCATTGTATTGATGCTCCTCGGCGGATACTGCACAACCTGTCTTAGCCACCGAATCCAAAATAGCTTCAGTATCCAATGGCTTAATAGTGTGAATATTGATCACTTCGGCAGAAATCCCCTCTTCCCGAAGCATCGCCTCAGCAATCACCGCTTCCCAAACCAAATGGCCCGTTGCGAAGATCGTCACGTCTTTTCCATCGATCATTTTCCAGGCTTTTCCGATCTCAAACTTCTGAGCAGGATCAGTGAAAATAGGCCAAGATGGGCGACCAAATCTTAAATAGACTGGTCCTTCATGTTCCGCAATGGCAATCGTTGCAGCTTTTGTCTGATTGTAATCGCATGGATTGATTACGGTCATGTGAGGTAGCATTTTCATCATTCCCAGATCTTCCAGGATTTGGTGAGTAGCACCATCTTCTCCTAGCGTTACGCCTGCATGAGATGCACAGATCTTCACATTTTTGCCAGAATAAGCTATAGATTGACGGATCTGATCATAGACACGACCTGTAGAAAAATTAGCAAAAGTGCCCGTGTAAGGAATCTTGCCATTGATGGTCATACCTGCGGCGATGCCCATCATGTTTGCTTCCGCGATACCAGTTTGGAAGAATCTTTCAGGAAATTCCTTCTGGAATGCTCCCATTTTCAATGAACCGATCAAATCGGCGCAAAGTCCCACCACATTTGGGTTTGTCCGACCTACTTCCAGGAAGCCGTCACCGAAACCTGAACGTGTGTCTTTTTTTTCTGTATAGTTGAATTTTAAATCCAATGTCTTTTCCATGTTTTCTGCTGTAAAGGGTCTAAAAATTCGTGAATTAATAATCTCCAAGTGTTTCTTCCAATTGGCCAAGTGCATCAGCTAGTTGCTTGTCATCTGGAGCAACTCCGTGCCACTTGTGTGTACCAACCATGAAATCAACGCCGTAACCCATTTCGGTGTGTAATAGGTTTAACACTGGTTTGCCTTTCCGTGACATGTTTTTGGCTTTCTCTAATCCTTCCAAAACTGAACTCATATCATTTCCTTCAAGTGTATCTACGACTTCCCATCCAAAAGCTTCATACTTAGCTCTCAAGTCAATCAGATCCATAATTTCTTTGGTAGGACCATCGATCTGCTGCCGATTCAAATCAATCGTCGCAATGAGATTATCCACTTTCCAATGTGCAGCATACATCGCCGCTTCCCATACTTGACCCTCTTCCTGCTCTCCGTCGCCCATAAGTACATATACCGTACTGTCATCGCCATTGATTTTTTTGGCTTGAGCAGCACCTATTGCTACTGACATTCCCTGACCCAATGAGCCCGAGGCAATTCGGATTCCCGGAAGTCCTTCTTCAGTCGCCGGGTGACCTTGAAGTCTTGAGTTTAGTTTTCGGAACGTATTCATTTCCTCAGGAGAAAAGTATCCAGAACGGGAAAGAACGGAATACCAAACTGGGGATATATGACCGTTGGAAAGGAAAAACAAATCTTCTCCTTTTCCATCCATTTTAAAATCCGGATTGTGGTTCAATTGATTGAAATAGAGCGCCACAAAGAATTCAGTGCATCCCAAAGATGCTCCTGGATGGCCGGATTGAACCGCATGAACCATACGGAGGATGTCTCTTCTCACTTGAAAAGCGATCTTCTGGAGTTGTTCGATTGATTGTTTTTCCATTACAGAGGGGTTATTTTAGGATTTGTGCTGTGTGATCTTTTGTATTTACTTTCTCGATGATGTCAGATATCATGCCCTTCTCATCGATGATAAATGTGGTTCTGGCAGTTCCCATGTATTTTCGACCATACATTGATTTCTCCACCCAAGTGCCATACGCTTCATGGACTTTCAAATCAGTATCTGCAATTAAAGAAAAAGGGAGCGACTGCTTTTCGATGAATTTGAGATGGGATTTTTCAGCATCAGAGCTGATTCCAAATACCACATATCCAGCATTCTGCAAGGTCTCGTAGTTGTCTCTCAGATTACAAGCTTGTGCAGTACATCCCGGAGTAGCATCTTTTGGATAAAAGTAGAGGACTACTTTTTTGCCTTGGTAGTCGGAGAGTTTGATGCTTTCTCCGCTTTCAATTTTGGCTTCAATTTCTGGTGCCTTTTGGCCTACTTCTAGTGACATAATGTTTATCTTTTTGAATAGAAAATGATTTAAATCGTGCCCTTCCACTCGTTAATATTTCCAGCTTGGTCGGTTACTCTAAGAATAACAGGGCCTTTGAAGGGTTGCTCCTCTGATTTCTCTGACCAAATAACTGCCTGCTTATTTTCGTATCGCATCAAAACCCATTTTCCGTTGACTGAGGCTTCGAAACTTTCAATTCCCGAGGAATTATCCTTTATCGTAAATCGAATTTCTGAAGAATTCACCCGCACAGGTATGATGGTAGGTTTTTGTAAATCTTGAGCTAAAACAAAAGTACCAAAATTTCTGGTTTTGAACTGGATAGTATTCCCTTCCCATATTCCTCCAATGAATGATTTACGACCATTTCCATATTGTTGGAATACATGATAGCTACTTTTATTTCTGGCAAATTCTGACACATCCCAACTGATATTCATTGTATTCCAAAGGAATTCACTTCCATCATTGATTTCCAATTGTGGGTTGGAAGCACTGCCTGAGTGTTGGATTCGTAGGAATAAATCGTCTAAAACGGTCTGCTCGTCAAACCGAATCTGGACTCTAGGATCGGCGAAAAACTGCTCTTTTCCAGCAGGAATTAATGCTTTAATATTAAGAATCACCACTTCAGAGCAAATGTCGATTTCTTCAGGAATACCAAAATCCATATCCCAGAGGTAAGTTCTGCTTTGGGTATCCTGATATGCGGGGAGCATCTCAAATGAATGCGCGCCCACAAAGAATTTTGCTAAGCCGCCTTTGGGAGTAATCGGAGCTTTGATTTTTAAGATATTTCCAAAATAAGAAACTGCCGCTCTGGAAGGTGCTCCGCCGTCTTTGACATTTCGCTCCAAATCTTGGCCTTGAAGTGAAAATTCAATTTTTCGCTCATTTTGGTAAGCGTCTCGAAGGGATAAGGTATAATCTTTCTTTTTAGATGGCTCCAATTCCAAATGACCGGCATCCGGACTTTTCGGAGAGATAAAATCAAATTTGAGATTTGGTTGGGCATAAAGCTTTGAGAATCGATTTTGATGCGTGTACAGCAAGAATTGTCTGCTGTAGTTTAAATCTACGATATCGACAACTTGCTTGAAAAGGCTTCCAGTTTCATCTGAAAGCTCAAAAGTTGGAAACCCATTCCGATTATCCGCACCATCCAACTGGTCAAAACTCTGGATTTCAATCCCTACTTTTCCAGTGATCTGAATAGTAGTCGGAAGTTTGTAAGCTGAGCCAGAGGCCACCGGAGTTACTTCTAGGCGCTGAAATTTCCCATTTACGCGCGAGTCAATGTGAAGTGGTACTATGGCGATTTTTTGAGGAGTAGGAGGTGTTTTGTCAATTACTTCAGGAAACCCAAAAAGGAGCGGATCCATCGCTCTATCCAGACTGTCTCTGATTTCGAAGTGTAGGTGGGGCCCGCCTGAGCTGCCGGTATTTCCGCCATTTGCAATTTGTTCTCCCTGCTTCACCAGAAGTTCACCTGGTTTTGGATAGATTTCCAACTCATTTACTTTTGCCTCATACATTTTCTTCTTCATGTAGGCAGCAAGCTTTGGATTGAAATTCCGCAAATGTCCATACAGGGTGATGTGTCCTGAGGGATGCTTGAGGTAGATCACATTTCCATAGCCAAAAGAAGTGATTTTGATTCGATGAATCCATCCATCTGCCGCTGCAAAGATCGCCTCACCTTCCTGGCCACCAAACTTATAATCCAATCCGGTATGAAAGTGATTTGGCCGAAGTTCGGAGAAGTTTCCCGAAAGGTAATTTCTGCCTCCAGGCCTCACCGGTGACTTGAAGTATCCTTTTTCAACCCCTTGACCAAGAGCTGAAAATGAAATTATAAGAAAAAGTAGAGATAGAGTGCTTCTGGCTTTATTTAACTTCAAAATCAAGCATCTTTTGGGTACCAATAAATCCTTCCAATCGATCTCCCACTGCCACTGGACCTACACCTGCAGGTGTACCGGTATAGATCAAATCTCCTTTTTTTAGGGTGAAAAACTGAGATACATATTCGATGATGACTCCGAAGTCAAACAGCATCAAGGCAGTGTTTCCTTTTTGCTTTTCAACTCCATTGATTGTGAGATGAAAGTCAATATTCGTTAAATCAGCAAATTCTGTGACAGGCATAAAATCTCCGATTGGTGCCGAACTATTGAAAGCTTTGGCGATTTCCCAAGGTAGGCCTTTGGCTTTGCATTGGTCCTGAAGATCTCTTGCGGTAAAGTCTATTCCTAATCCAATCTCTTCAAAATAACGATTGGCAAACTTTTTTTGAATGTATTTACCTTCTTTGCAGATCTTGAGTACCAATTCAGCTTCGTGATGGATATTTTTAGAGAAATCCGGATAGTAAAAGGGATTGCCATTTTTCAACAAAGCCGTGTCTGGCTTGAGAAAAACAACGGGATTTCCCGGCGTCTCATTTTTCAATTCCTCAATATGAGCCGCATAATTTCGGCCAATGCAAATAATTTTCATAATTAATCTCCTACTTTGAAAGTAATAAGAGCTGAGTCAGCTTCATTTTTAAAAGTAAGAATATTGTTTTCAATTGAATAACTTCGGGTATCGATCAAAGCCTTGGAAATAGCCTGTTCCATAGACATATCGGGACAGGCCATCTTGGTTGTCGCTCCGGATCCGAGAAGTAATTTTTCACCATCGTTTTCTTGGATTGGGCCGCGGATCGAGTTGCAACCGGTGTTTCCAAAGTAGGTCTTCTCGCTTGCGTTGAATTCAAAAGTCAAGGTCCCATTGTTTTTAAAATCTTTTGGGTCCAGTATATCATTGATACTTTTGACTACCCAGATATTGGTCAATCGAAGGCTTTTGTCTATTTCTTTTGATATCAATTTTTCTAATTTATAGATTTTAGAGGAGGCATCTGCCGGAATGGGCTCTGCGCGATCGGTGACACTTACCTCGATCTGATAAATATTGCCAGGCTCGTATTCAAACCCTTGAATTCCGCTATAAAAAAAATCCCAACTGTTCGGATTTATCTTTTCTCCTTTTTGAATTTGAAGACATGACATTGGACCCTCAACAGTACATTCCTTTTTTGAACTGTTGATCCACCAAGTTTCATTTTCAGGTTTTTGATTAATTTCTGTACAAGAACTCATTCCTAAAATAGAAAGGAGCATTAAAATAAGTGAAAGCTTCATGGATTGAGCGTCAATACTTTTACCTGATCATACAACTTGTCAGCCCAAATTTTATAAATCAATGCGCTTGGATGATGTTTGTCAGACACAACCATGTCGGGTTGAGCACATATTGTCCGATAATGATCGGTGATTTCAATGAAATACACCCCGTACTGCTTGCAAATTTCTTTTTTCGCTTTATTAAAAGAATCAATCTCCACCGCAACTTTAGCCTGATCTGATTTTTTTTCTACAGCAAAAGGGGTGGCACCCCAATCTGGAATGGATAGCACAATCACATGGTTGGGAAGGTTTCCGGCTAAACCAATCGCCTGAAGCAGGATTTTACGAAATTCTACTTTGAATTCATCCACGGGCTTTTCCCGATATTGATTATTGACTCCTATCAAGAGAGTAACCAGATCATATGGTGGAGCTAGTTTTTTCGTTTTTCTGACTCCTTCCTCTAGCTCGGCCACTGTCCAGCCCGTTTTTGCGATGAAAGTAGGAGGTGCAAAATTAAACTCAGACGCTGCATTGTATTTGGCTACTAATTGGTTTGGGTAGCGATCTTCCTCTGGTACGCCTTCACCAATGGTGTAACTGTCGCCCAAAGCGAGGTATTTCAAAAGTCTTTTGGTGTCTCCCATTCTACTGGTTGAATCTGATTTAGGATTTGAGCAAGCAAAAAAGCCAATTAAGAGCAGAATTATAAAAAAACTTTTCATAGTTAATTTAGGATTGAAATAGTGTTTCGAGTAATTCTATTGTACCGGTGCTTGCATTCATTTTCACTCGTGTACCCACCGGGATAATAAATTGTTTTGCTACATGTCCTATCATCGCACCGGTGTATGCTGGAATGCCCAAAGATAAAATATAGTCATCCATCACCTGATCCACTGAGAGCGAGCCATAGCCACCGCCTGGCTCACAGTCCGAACACTGGCCAAAAACAAACCCTTTGATTTTGGCCAAGGTTCCGTTTAGCATCAAAGTGCTCATCATTCGATCCATTTTGTAAGGATCCTCACCAATATCCTCGATAAATAGGATGGCGTCTGTGAAATCGGGATAATAAGGAGTGCCTGAAAGTGAAGTTAGCACGGTTAGATTTCCACCCAGAATTTTGCCTTCGGCTGTTCCAGCTTTCAAAGTCTGAATCCGGTTGTTTTTCACAACCAAGTCATCACCTTTTGGCTGTTCGTTTTTGTAAGTGACTTTTGTTTTTTCGAAGAAAATCTGTTCGAATTGCTTCACGTTAAAGCTATTCCAACTCCCGCTTCCGTTTGGTCCATGAAACGTGATCAGGCCTGTTTGTGCTTGAATCGCACAGTGCAAAGCAGTGATATCAGAATAGCCCAAGAGCGGTTTTGGATTTCGCCTGATCAAATTGTAATCTATTAATGGAAGAATCCGAGCCGCACCCGATCCACCTCGTATACAAATGATCCCGCTTACATCCGGATCAGCAAACATGCCATTGAGATCCTCAGCTCGTTCATTGTCCGTACCGGCAAGATGGCCTCTTCGGTTGGTCAGGTTTTCGCCTAGTTTTACTTTAAAACCCAGAGCTTCCAGTGCTTCTTTTGCAAAGGTAAATTGCATCCGATCAGCGGTGGCTGCCGATGGGCTGATCAGTCCTAGGGTATCCCCTTTTTTGATCGCCTTAGGCAAAAGTGTCTGTGGGTCAAAACTAGCTGCTGAAGCATTCCAGGAAAGAATCGGAAGCGAACCTGCTACGAAGCTTAAGGATTTGAGAAAAGCGCGTTTGTTCATGAATTTGGAAGCGTTCTGTCGAAGGGCTGAAGTTAAGACTTTTCATGGTTGGAGTGAAACACGATTTGTTGGATTCACTTTTTATTTAAATTAAAAATTAAGCTAAAATCTTAACTGTCAGAAAAAAAGGAATCCGGTTTATTCGATTCCTTTTTTTATTGTTTTCACATTTCAATAAGCCTTTCCAGATCTTCAATAATTGGCTTCAGTTCTTGGTCATATTTTTTGCGCTTTCTTTGTATCGTAATCCACATGATAGTGAAAATGAATAAAGTTGCTCCCACATGTGTAGCGATTCGAATGGGTAGAGAAAGGGGTTCTAATACAACCAAATACCCAATATTAATAGCAAGAGAAATGATTAAGCCATAGGTGATCATATGCTTTTTGAGAATGGTATATCGAAGCCTGAGTTTTTTGAGTTGAGATTGGATAAATTTCTGACTGTTATATCGCTCTGAATCATCGATTGATTTCAGCCTTGATTTGGCACTAAGCCAAATCACCCAAGCCATTCCCAGTGCCACTAAAATTATGCTCAATGCGCCTAGAAGGCTTTCTCTCCAAGGGAGAACAAAAGCAAGAAAGATGACCGTAATCGGAGTCAGTGAAATTCCGATAATCAATTCCCTTTTTTGCCTTTCTTCAATGCGTTTCATTTGATTGATCAAGGATGGTAGGTCAAATTCATTTGCTTTTTGGCTTTGCCAAAGTTTCTGGATGTTTTCTAAGTTATTTTCCATTGGGATTGAGCTTTTGAGTGAGCGTGGCTTTGATTCGGTTGACTTTCACCGCCACATAGTTTTCTGAGATGCCGGAGATTTCTGCTATCCCTCTGTAAGAGGTGTTCTCCAACATAAGTGTGGCGATGATCCGATCCAATTCCGAGAGTTCGCTGATAGCCTGATAGAGTTGATGGAGTTGCAGTTCTAGTTCCGAATTGGCATATTCCGGATCTATCAGATTGAGGCTTTCGGGTAATTCATTTTGCATGGATTCGAGCTTTTTTTCTTTCGTAGAAAAGGTGATCGCAGTATTATAAGAGATTCGATAAAGCCAAGTACTGATTTCACTTTCGCCTCGGAAGCTGTCCAAATGCTTCCAAATCTTGATAAGAATCTCCTGAAATAGGTCCTGAGCTACTTCTCCTTTTGCAAAGCCTAAACAAAGTCGAAAGATTCGATCACGATGCTGGGCGTATATTTCTTCGAAGCGTATTTCTTTGGCACTTTTCATTTGGGAAAATCAGTGATTTTTTCCATAAACCATTCCGGATTATCCCACATGATAAAGTGATGTGCAGTGGGCGCCATTTCAATTTGCACATTTTCTGCGAGTTGATATTGACTGGTGAAATTGCCCTTGACAGATTCTGCGGTCATGCCATACTCCTTCCCCGAATACCAGGCCCCAAGTACCAATAATGGCGTTTTGACGGCACTTAGATTTTGGCGGTAGTCTGTCAGCATGAGTTCATACATGGCTTGGGAAAAAGTATTTCGATCACTAGCTACCGACCATTTCACGGCAGTGGGAATTCGGTCAGGGCTGGCTGTCATGATCGGCATTCCGGCAGTTTGCTGCTTTTCAAAATCTCCCACACTGCTGGAATTAATCATTTGCTTCATTTGCTCGGCCATCGGCTTCATCATCTCGACAGTGGCGACAGGATTCATGGCTGCGGAATAGAAGGGATAGGAATCGACGATGATGGCTTTTTTGACTTGATCGGGATAGTCATTGGAAAGCTGAAGCGAAAGAAATCCACCTAGACTATGCCCGATCAAAATCACCGGCTGATCCAATGTAGCCAGATATACTCCGATTTCTTTTTCGATCTGGGGAAGAAATCCTTCACTCAAGTCGATCGCTGGCTGACCCGCAAAACCGGGAAGCGTGAGGACATGGCACTCAAAGTTGGGTGAAAGCACCGCTACTGTTTCATCCCATACTTCCCCCGAAGAGGCAAGACCAGGAATCAAAATAATAGGCTGACCCGAACCAGTGATTTTCACATCGAAAGATTGGGTAAAGGCGATTTGGGCAAAGCCAAAACTTAGGAGGAAAAGAAGAATGGTCTTTTTCATGGTGTTTTTCTTCTTTAGACTAGAGCACTTCAAAAACCTTACAGATTTATTGAGAAAGTTTTTACAGTTGTTTTCTTCCTCCTGTATTTAGAATTTGAAGATACAGTCAATAAGAGGTTGGTTATGAACCTATGATCTAAAAAGGTGTCACTTTGCTTGATTTGGTACTGCTGATTGGATTTTATATTTTATCCGTAATTAAAGATGTCGAATTCCTATATCTGATTATTAATTCGAATTTCTAAAAGTCTCAAGACTAGTAGTTGTTCTGCCTTTTGAGATCTAATCAGTGGATTGAGGCTTAGGCTGAGATTTTCTTTCCAAACAAGCTTAATTAAACTTCGAAAAAATATTAAAATCTTGACATCGGTAGCTGGGCTAAACCTTTTTTTGCCTTATCGTATCAGAATCAACCACTGTCAAGGCACCATCAAATGATAAATTTGGATTTGAAATCAATTTTTGGATTATCTTGAAAGTATCAAGTGGTTCGGACGGTTGATTTCTTAAAAATATTACTCCTGCTTTTGGATGATATCCCCCTTTAAAAATGAGCTCTCCGTAATCACTATCGTAAGTAATGATCGTTCGTGTTTCTGAGATGGCAATTTGCATTACCTGTTTATCTGAAATACTTTGATTTTCTACACCTATTGCCTTTATATCAACCCTTTTTTTTTAGTGCGATTACACTGGAAATCGGGACATTTTCGTTTGCTAAGAATTTCAAGACTTAATTAGTTAATCATTTGAAAACAAAAGTCCATCTTTCAAACAATCCTGTATGTAAGCAAAGACAGCTTGTAGCGATTTTCGAGTTAGGCGAGGATAATTTTCCAGTATTTACTGTTCGGTCCAGCCGAGAGCCAAAAGACCAATGATGTGTTCCACCGAAATTCGGGTTCCTTTGATTGTAGGTTTACCCAATAGCACGGTGTCGTCTGAGCATAAATACTTTTGCCATTCCATAATTTGAATTTATGCAAATTATTGATGATTCTAAGTTCAAGGTTTTTCAAATCTTTCAAAAAGAGAATCAGCTATTCGAAATTTCCATTGCCGAATTCCTATTACCTGATTTTCAATACGAATTTCTAAAAGTCTCAAGATTAGTAGTTTTTCTGTCTTTTGAGATCTAATCAGTGGATTGATGTTTGGGTCAGAATTTGAATTTCCAATTTTAATTCCTAATCTGATCGGGATAACTTAACTATAAAATTATGGAATACTTGATCATGGGAATCCTCTTTATTGGAATTGGTATTTTAGTGAGGTTTTTCCCCAACCTTCTTGCAGGTTATAGTAGCTTATCGCAGCGTGAGAAGGAAAATGCACAAATCAACCATTTACCCACGATTACATCCTTGATTTTTGGAGCGATGGGTATATTATTTATTGCCGGTCATTTTGCCTCCATTGTTTTAGATCAACCAGAGTTAAAGTCGACCGTTGGAATGATTGTGATTTTATTGGGAGTAATATCCATAGTGATAGTAGGGAATGTGCTAGTAAATAGGCGAATGTGATACGCCCTGATTTGCTAGGTGCAAGATTCACCGTCCCGCTATTCCCGCTGTTCGACATTTTCACGCTGTTCGACATTTGTAATGTCGAATTCCCATCATCGGATTTTCAATCCAAATCACAACCTGGCCCAAGATTTACAATTCTTCGGAGATCATTCTAATGGTATGGGGCGACAATGTCGAGGCGTTAATTGCAATTCGTAAAACTCAAATCCTAAAGCATATCCCGAACCATCAGGAGCACTTTCTCCATTTCTCTTCGGACTTCGGAGGCTTTGTAGAGGTAGTTGGAATTCATAAAAGCAAAGCTGTACATTTTTCCACTTTTGGTTTTGATCAATCCTACCAAACTGTCGTTATTGCTCATCGTCCCGGTTTTAGCAAAAATATAGGGAGTTGACCCTTGATAGTTATTCTCAATTGTGCCCGAAACTCCACCTGTCGGCAGGAGTTCAAAGAGTTGCTGATCGGGTACCATTCGATACAGCTTTTCGAAAAGTGTGGTCATTGCTCTCGGCGTAAAAAGATTGTGCCGACTGAGCCCGCTGCCATCCACCCATTTAGGTTGATCAGGAAGATCAAAAAGATAGGTCTTCAACACAAACTCAATAGCCCGCTCTGCATCCAATCGCTGAAATAGTCGATCTGACACCATCAGCATTAATTGCTCTGCCAGGAAATTATCGCTTTCCAGCATCATCTCTTTGAGAATCGGAAAGAGTGCGCTTCCTCGATAGACTTGATGATTCTCTGGTAGCGGATCTTTTCGATAAATCCAGTTCTTACCAGTCATGTCTGAAGCCAGCTTTATAAAAAGGGCTGGAGAGGTCAAGATTGGAATAAAATGCTCAGAACCCCTGAAACTATTAGGATTATAATAGAATTTGTTACTGTGAAAATCCCGCTCCAATTCCCGGATGGATCGATTGGTGACAAACACTGAATCTTGAAATCCAGCAGGGAAAACAATTGGTCTATTGCCTACTTTTTTCACTTCCAAGAGATTGCCATAGATTGGCAGCGAAGATCGCTCAGCTGAGTAGTCAAAGTAATAATCATCCCACTGCCAACCGTAACCAAAGGCCGGAGCGTCTACATTCGCATCGGAATAAATGACGTACTTGTATGGGTGAATCAACTTTTGGATTCCAGGATCCTGAAATTTTTTGTACTTCCAAGTAGGATCTCCAGACCCCCAGATGCGGATGGTTTCTCCTGAAGTCACATAGCGAAGTGTCTGCGTGCTGTCATTTAGGATCGTAATAGCCGCAAAAAGGGTGAAAAGCTTGGTGGTAGAAGCCGGAATAAAATTCAGATGGGAGTTTTTTTCATACAAGACGATTTGCTCATCCATATCCTGAAGAATGAAACCTGAGTGGTGCTTATTGAAAAAACTTCGTGATCCAAGGGCCGCTTCCATTTTGGTAATTTGATCAGCAGTAAGTTGCGCTTTGGCAGTAAAAGAAATAATGAATATTACTGCGAAGAAAAGTGATTTCTGCACGGAAGTGGAATTAGGCATTTTTTGTAACTGCCAAAAATAGAAATCCCCAACCTGCTATGAAAGCCACGCCACCAAGCGGAGTAATTGCACCCAACCATGTAATTCCCGTAAGCGAAAGCACATAGAGCGAACCTGAGAAAATCAGAATGCCAACACTCATCAGGATTGCGGCAGTGGATAGCTGCTTCCAATCGGGTTTAATTACAGAGAGGATTCCAACCGTCAAAATGGCTAACGAATGATAAAAATGATACTTTACGGCTGTTTCAAAGGTTTCCAGTCTGCCAGTTTCTGCTAGAATATCTTTTAGGCCGTGAGCTCCAAATGCTCCGATTCCAACTGCAATAGCTCCAAAAATCGCTGAAGTTTGTATTATTTTTTTGGCGTTCATGTTTTAATGATAGGTTTGTTTGGAATGATGCCAGTATACTTTTATTTCTTTGACCAACAGGACGCAAGACCGTGGGCGCAGGCATATCCGATATGAAGTTCATTTTGTCAAGCTTCTGATATAATAGGATAGCTTCCCATTATATTTTTATCAGGTTCGAGCACCAAAGATCGATGAGCCGATGCGCACCATTGTACTGCCTTCTTCCTGAGCGATCTGATAGTCCCCACTCATTCCCATGGAGAGTTCTTCCATCTCAACAAATTCGGGAAGTGCTCTTGATTTCATGGCCTCAAACAAGCTTTTCAAACCACGAAATTCCTTTCGGACTTGATCCTGATTTTCGGTGAACGTGGCCATTCCCATGAGTCCAACTATTTTCACATGAGTAAAAGCTGAAAAATCTGCATCTGCGATCATCTCTTCCAGCTCAGCAAGATCAAAACCAAATTTATTTTCTTCCTCCGCAATATGAATTTGAAGTAATATGGGGACCGCACGATCCACTTTTTTGCCTTGCTTATTGATTTCTTTTAAGAGCTTGAAAGAATCCACACCATGAATCAGATGGACGAATGATGCAATGTATTTAACCTTATTGCTTTGCAAATGCCCAATCATGTGCCACCGGGCGTCTTCAGGCATTTCGGCTTGTTTCCACTGGATTTCCTGAACTTTATTTTCCCCAAAGTCTCGAATTCCAGCTTCATAGGCTTCTTTCAAATCCTCGATGGGTTTGGTTTTGCTCACTGCGATAAGTTCACAATTGAGATTTTTAAAAGATTTTTTTATTGCTAGAAGGTTAGATTTGATATCCATTGGGTACTTTTAAAAACTATTTTTTGCCCGATTTATTTAAACAAAGATATGGCGATACTCAGTACTTTACTAAAGAAAGGCATTAGGCTGAAGGAAAGTTTGGAGCAGGACTATTCCAGCCCGATTGATCTCCAGCGAGAAACGCTGAAAAAATTGATGATTCACAGTCGGGAAACCGCCATAGCGAAGCGGTATGATTTCCACTCGATTCTAAAGGCTTTTCGAAAACCGGAAGATGAATTTTATCAAAAATTTCAAACTCAAATCCCTGTCTACGACTATGATAAAATCTATCAGGAATGGTGGCACTTACTATTAGAAGGTAAAACCTATGTGACCTCTCCGGGAGCGGTGAAGTATTTTGCCTTAAGTTCAGGCACTTCCGGAGCTACTTCCAAGTATATTCCGATCACTACCGAAATGGTCAAAGCGATTCGAAAGACAGGGGTTCGGCAGATGCTAACGCTTTCCAACTACGAGGAACTGCCCACTTCGCTTTTCAAAAGAGGGATATTGATGCTGGGTGGCAGTACGGATTTGGAATTCAACGGGACTTACTTCTCAGGTGATCTTTCCGGAATTACGACTGGGCGCTTGCCGATTTGGTTTCAGCGTTTTTATAAGCCCGGGAAGAAGATTTCCCGCAATAAAAACTGGGGTGATAAATTAGATCAAATCGTAGAAAAGGCAAACACTTGGGATATCGGGATCATAGTGGGTGTACCGGCTTGGCTTCAGATTCTTTTAGAAAAAATCATCGAGTTCTATGACCTTAAAAATATCCACGAGATCTGGCCCAATCTTCAGATTTTTGTTCATGGGGGAGTTTCCTTTGAGCCGTATAAAAAAGGCTTTGAAAAGCTTTTGGGCAAACCACTGACCTACATCGAGACTTATCTGGCCTCTGAGGGATTTTTGGCTTTTCAGGCTTTTCCCAATAAAAAATCCATGCGGTTGGTGCTTAACAATGGGATTTTCTACGAATTCATTCCCTTCAATGAAGCAAATTTTGATCCTGAGGGGAATGTTCTTCCTGCAGCCCAAACCTTGAAAATAGATCAGATTGAGGAGCATGTGGATTATGCGCTACTGATTACTACCTGCGCAGGGGCTTGGCGATATTTGATTGGAGATACGATTCGTTTTGTATCCAAAGATGAATCGGAGATCATAATTACAGGCCGAACAAAGCATTTTTTGAGTCTTTGCGGCGAGCATCTATCCGTAGACAATATGAATAATGCGGTGGAACTAGTGGAGAATGAATTAAATATTTGCTTCACGGAATTCACGGTATTGGGAAAATCTGAGGATAATCTATTTGCGCATCATTGGTACTTGGGAACGGAAGATGAGGCGGATCCTGAGATTATAAAAAGATTGATTGATGAGAAATTGGCTGTATTGAATGATGACTACGCTGTGGAACGAGGGCATGCGCTGGAGGAAGTATATGTGACACTTTTACCTTCCGCTTTCTTCTACGAATGGCTACGTGAGCAAGGCAAGGAAGGTGGACAAAGTAAATTTCCTCGGGTTTTGAAAGGGGAGAAGGCCACATCTTGGCTGAAGTTTATTGCTTCAAAAACAACGAAAAATTGAGTCAGGCGCTAGGCGAGGGAATTAGCGTGGGATTGCTGTTGTCAGCTTTAATTGGGCCGGTGTTTTTTGCATTGATTCAAGCCAGTCTGACCAATGGATTTCGATATGCAGCTGTCTTGGCCTCGGGTATTTTATTGAGCGATCTGATATATGTGTTGATTACATTTTTTGGGATTAAAATTATTACTGGTTTCGAATCGTTTGAAACGATTTTGGGTTTTGGAGGAGGCTTGATTCTAATCGGTTTCGGAATTAGTTCGATCGTCAAAAAGCAAGCAAGTCGGCCAAATTCAGGTGGGATTAATCTTCCTCGGATAAAAAAACGATCTGCTTTTGCAAAAGGGTTTAGTATCAATGGCATCAATCCTTTTGTGTTACTCTTCTGGATTTCCATTGCTTCTGTACTTCAGGTAAAAAATGACTTTACTGAATCTGATTATTTCGTCTATTACTTAGGTGTTTTATTGACGGTCTTTTGTATTGATCTGGTAAAAGCTTTTATCGCTAAGCAACTTGCCCCATTAGTCACGGATCGGGTATTGTTTTGGCTCAACAAATCTGTTGGGGTCTTGATGATTGGTTATGGGATCCGGATGATCTGGCAGACGGTTATATGAAAATTAACTGTAAAGTTTTTGTTCCAATTAGAAATCATTACCCATTTATTATCAATAATTTATGATGTCATCCAAAGCTTTACTGTTTCTATTCTCAATTCTTATTTTAGGTTCTTGTATTTCCCAAACAGACAATCGAATAAAAATCATCATTGATGCCGATACTGCTAATGAGGTGGATGATTTATTCGCACTGGCAGGTGCTATGGCCTCAGATTCCTTTGATATTCTAGGAATCACTTCCGCTCAGTTTCACACTTCAAAATTAGGATTTGATAGCACTGTCCGGGAAAGTCAAAAGCTAAATGAGGATTTGGTAAGGCTAGCAGGTAGAACTGACATTCCACTGCCTCTGGGTGCAAATGGTCCGATATTAGCCATGAATCAGGCCAATATTTCGCCTGTATCAAAATTCATCGTTGATCAGGCAAATGCACTTTCAGAAGGTGATTCATTAGTATTGGTTGTCTTGGGTTCCTGTACCAATATTGCTTCTGCTATTCTTCAGGATCCGGGAATAATTCCTAAGATTCGAGTACATTATTTGGGTATTTGGCATAATCCTGAGACCAACGAATATGATAAAAATGAATTTAATTCCGGTAATGATACGCTTGCAGTGGATCTGTTGTTAAGTACGCCAGGATTGGATTTGACGATCATGTCCGCCACCACCAGCCAATATTTAGTTTTTGATAAAGATATGACAAGAAACGAATTAGCCGACAACGGCGAATTGGGTGAATATCTCATGAATCGTTGGGATACTTTTCACCGCTGGTGGAAGCCTCAAGATACAGCAAAGCAAAAATGGATTATGTGGGATGTAGCTATTCTCGAAAGTATTGCTGCCCCAGATTTGGCAGAAAAGAAAATCTTTTTAACTCCAGCTGATCTTGGTGCCAGGCCAGTGACCATTTATACTAAGATAGACCAAGGGGAGATGGAGAAACGTTTTTGGATTAAGGTCGACAAACTCAGTAGAAGGTAGGGGTGACCTTGTTTCAGTTTAATTGTTTATTCTACCAATGAGTGCATGTTCAATACTATCTGAATTACATTGACCTACGCATCCAATTGCGAAACCTTAGTGCCCTTTGCGGTTAAAAAGTTTCAAAAATTTTCGCTGCGAAGTTAAGTTTCCGTGAGAAAAAATTTCCAGCATTTAGAAATGCTGTAGTTATTGCCTAAAACTTCGAGTCCTTTTACTTTGTGTTTCTTTGTGAAATCTATGTGCTCTCTGCCTTCGGCAGACAGGTTTGTGGTTAAGTAATTTTCAAAATACTCCAACATTCAAAAGCAAACTAGTTATTGTATAAACCTTCGAGCTTATTTCCTTTGTGTCCCTTTGTGAAACCTTAATGCTCTCTGTGGTTAAAAGATTTCCGAAATTCTTGCTGCGAAGTAGCACGTAAAAAATTCATTAGTCTATTCACTTTGTGTTCCATTGCACAACTATTGAGGTTTTAGCGGTTAATAAAAAAAAGCCTTTGAATCCAGAGACTCAAAGGCTTTACTATTTAACGGTTTGCTTGATTTAGTCAAACAAATAAGTACTTACAGGCACATAAGGCATATCGAATGCTTCTGCTACTGCTTTGTACACGATATCTCCATTGATAATATTCAGACCTTGAACCAACTCAGCATTTTCCTGAGCTGCTCTTTTCCAGCCTTTATCTGCCAATTGAATCGCATAAGGAAGCGTTGCATTCGTCAAAGCCAGGGTAGAAGTATAAGGCACCGCTCCTGGCATGTTTGCCACGCAATAATGAACCACATCATCAATGATATAAGTTGGATCCTCGTGCGTTGTCGGCTTGCACGTCTCGATACAGCCTCCTTGATCTACCGCCACATCAACTACTACAGTTCCAGGAAGCATTTCCTTAAGCATATCTCTTGTGATCAAGTGTGGGGCTTTGGCTCCTGGTATCAATACAGAACCGATGATCAAGTCATGATTTTTAATCAGTTTACGAATATTGAATTCGTTTGACATCATAGTTCTCACATTGGCTGGCATCACGTCTGCGAGGTATCTCATTCGAGGTAGATTCACATCCATAATTATTACATCCGCTCCAAGACCGGCAGCCATCCAAGCAGCTTGAGTACCTACGATACCACCGCCGAGAATCAACACTTTAGCAGGAAGCACTCCAGGTACACCCCCAAGTAGAATTCCTCTACCTTTCAATGGTTTTTCCAAGTAATTGGCACCTTTTTGAACGGCCATTCTACCGGCTACTTCCGACATTGGGATAAGTAAGGGAAGACTTCTGTCTGATTTCTCTACAGTTTCGTAAGCCAAGCAAACTGATTTGTTTGCAATCATTGCTTTGGTCAAAGGCTCGTAGGAGGCAAAGTGGAAATACGTAAAAAGCAATTGACCTTCTTTGATCAGTTTGTATTCTGATTCAATTGGCTCTTTTACTTTCATAATCATCTCAGCAATCTCATAGGTGGCCTCGATTGTAGGAACTATTTTGGCACCCGCCATTTCATAATCTTCATCCAAAAATCCACTACCGTCACCGGCTGTATGTTGTAAATAGACTGTATGGCCTCTTTTTACCAATTCCTTGACACCCGCAGGCGTGAGCGCTACGCGGTTCTCATTGTTTTTAATCTCCTTTGGGACACCTATGATCATTTCTTTGCGTTTGATAAAGTGAATAATTGCGCAAAGATAAGAAGCAAAGACAAACGGAGAAGTAAGAAAGAAAAAGGAATTTTATACGATTTTGTAATCTTTGGTTTTTCCAAACTTTCTATCGTGATAAACGCTGAGGATATATAAAATTTCAAAATTTAAATTCTAAGCAAGGATAATTTTGCAAATTTATTTTGGTGAAAAAAGTTTTGATACGAAAAGTACCTATTATCAAATCATGAATAAAATCGAGTGTTTTTTTCCAAAAATCAAAATATTATTCTAAATACTTGTGAATAAAGCATTTCAATCAGAATTTTTGATTGTTAAATTATATTCCTGAAATTTGTATAACCTTAAGATTTGGTTATTTTTGATCAAATCAAGAATTATAAATTTGCCTAAGGCCAATAATAACGATAGATTAAAATATCATGTCAAAAATTCAATCGGTATCCAAAAGTGCTCTTTCACCTGACCTAACTGCTGAACTTATTCTGAACGATTTCCGGATAGCCATGCTCAGTAGGCATGCTTCCCTGATCGGTCGGAAAGAAGTTTTTATGGGTAAGGCTAAATTTGGGATTTTTGGAGATGGTAAGGAGCTGGCCCAGATTGCGATGGCCCGAGCATTCCAACTGGGAGACTTCCGAGCTGGATATTACCGAGATCAGACTTTTATGATGGCATTGGGTGAGTTGAACATTAAAGCTTACTTTGCGCAGCTTTATGCACATACTTCCGTGGAGCTGGAGCCTGCAAGCGCGGGTAGATTAATGAATGGTCATTTTGCTACTCGATCCTTGAATAAGGACGGAAGCTGGAAGGAACTGACAGCTATATATAACTCTGCTTCGGACATTTCGCCTACAGCGGCTCAAATGCCTAAATTGTTGGGTTTGGCTTATGCTTCTAAAATCTACAGAAAAAACAATTGGTTAAAATCCCAGACGCAATTCTCCAAAGATGGAAATGAAGTGGCTTGGGGTACTATAGGAAATGCCTCTACTTCTGAGGGGATGTTTTTTGAAAGTATCAATGCAGCCGGTGTATTGCAAGTGCCGATGGTAGTTTCCGTTTGGGATGATGCCTACGGCATTTCCGTTCCAAATGAATTCCATACTACCAAAGGAAGTATTTCGGAGGTTTTGGAAGGTTTTTCGAGAACAGATTCACAGGCCGGTATTGAGATTATCCGTGTGAATGGTTGGGATTATGAGGCACTTTTGAATGCTTATCTAAAAGCAGGCGAGTTGGCAAGAACTACACACACCCCGGTGTTGATTCATGTGGAAGAACTGACCCAACCACAAGGGCACTCTACCTCAGGTTCGCATGAGCGCTACAAATCAGCCGAGCGACTGAAGTGGGAAAAAGACTGGGACTGCAATACCAAATTCAGAGAATATATACTTTCCAATAAAGTTGCCACAGCGGATCAACTTGACCAAATAGAGGCGGAGTCCAAAGCTCAGGTGAAACAGGAAAAAGAAGCGGCTTGGGCTGCTTTTTCGGGAGAGATAAAGAAAGAATTAGTCGTTGCCGTTTCGTTGGTAACAGACGCCGCACAGCAAAGCACGAGAAAGGTGATTTTGGAGCAAATGGCGCAAGAACTTTCCAATACCATCAACCCCATTCGCAAGGATGTGATTACGACCGTTCGGAAGGCTTTGATAATGCTTCGCTTTGATTCTCATAAAGCTAAATCAAAGTTGAAAAACTGGTTTGAGGATCAAGGTTCCATTAATTTTGACCGTTATAACTCACATTTGTACAGTCAATCCGAATGGAATGTATTGGCAGTGGAAGAAATCAAGCCTGCAATAGATGACAAATCTCCGCTAGTCGATGGTCGGGAAATTTTACAGTCATTTTTTGATAAGACATTGGAAAGCAATCCTGCATTCTTTGCCTTTGGGGAGGACGTAGGAAAGATTGGTGATGTAAATCAGGCATTTGCAGGACTACAGGCCAAATATGGGGAAAACCGTGTTCAGGATACCGGAATTCGTGAATGTACAATTATTGGACAGGGGATAGGAGCTGCTTTGAGAGGCTTGAGACCTATTGCCGAGATTCAATACTTGGATTACCTGCTGTATGGAATTCAACTGCTTTCTGATGATTTGGCTTGCTTGCAATATCGAACTAAAGGTGGACAAAAGGCTCCATTGATCGTTCGAACTAGAGGTCATCGTTTGGAAGGCGTTTGGCATTCGGGCTCACCGATGGGAATGATTCTTTCTTCGCTGCGCGGAATGGTCATCTGCGTACCTCGTAATATGACTCAGGCGGCTGGAATGTATGCAACGTTGTTAAAGTCAGACGAACCTGCTTTGGTAATCGAATGTCTTAATGGCTACCGTTTGAAGGAGCAGATGCCAAGCAATCTGGGTGAGTTCACCGTTCCTATGGGCAAGCCGGATATTCTGAGAGCGGGAAAAGATATTACGATCGTTACTTATGGTTCTATGTGTCGAGTGGTTTTGGATGCAGCTATGGAATTGGCCGAGATTGGTATTTCGATTGAAGTGATCGATGTGCAGACTTTGTTGCCATTTGATGTGCATGGCGTGATCGGCGAGTCCATCAAGAGAACCAACCGCGTTATTTTTGCAGATGAAGATGTGCCTGGAGGAGCTTCGGCATTTATGATGCAGCAAGTGATCGAAGGTCAGAATGTGTTTAAACATCTGGATTCCGAACCGCAAACTATTGCTGCGAAAGCGCATCGACCAGCATATTCATCAGATGGCGATTACTTCTCCAAGCCAAGCGTAGAAGATATCGTGGAGCAAGCCTATGCGATGATGCATGAAACGGATCCAAAGAAATATCCAGCGATCTAGGGTTAACTGAAAATTGTTAAGGTTACAAACTTGAAAATTGAGTTTGGTCGTTGATAATTGATCATTTTAAACTAATCAAGACTCAATTCCGCTAGTTATCGGGAAAATTGATTGTATTCATTGTTCAACTAGAAAAAATTTGTTTCAATGCTGGTAATTATGAGGGCTATGGACAATGTTCAATTGCGCCAAACTTAATAATTGTTCGAGATAAATATATCCGGAAGCGATTGGGGATAAATAGGATAAAGTAGGCACCATACTTTTTTACAAATGAACAAACTTGCGGTTAACGCTCTGTACGGTTAACCCTATATGTGGGGGTAACTGCAAAAGCATAATTATCCCAACTTGAGGATAAATAAACCTCAAAATTGATGTGAAATGCAGGGAATTAGCTTTAAAACTATATTTTTGGTCTTATAGAGTGAAAATGGGAATAACCGCAGTTGCGGATATAACTCGTTATAAACAATACGAATGAAACTTTTCGAAGATAAAATTAGGACTGATAAAAAGCCAGCAAAGAATCACGATAATACTTTTGAATTTATCAATAGAAGCGATTCTGAAAAAGGTAAAGTAATTATAGTTTTACCCTTATATTAGCGGTACATATACCTAATATTAGCCAAAACCATTAATGGGAAGTTTTCAGGAATGATCTATACACCTGATAGGCATCTATTTAATTGATTTTTACGGAAAATAACTGTTATTATTATGTCCTGTTTCGATTGAATTCGTCATAGAACCAAAAATATTAATGAACAGTGAAAAAAATATTAGGTACTGAAATATTGAAATTATAATAGATAATTTCTGTTAGTCTTATTATTATCAATCACACTTAAAAAAACAAATATGTAATACAGAATGTTTAATTAAGGTGATTTCTGGTTGAATAATAAAATTATTTGTAATTTTCTATTTTTTTTTTTTCTTTAAATAAGTGTAATAAATATATCGTGAACTATAGACCAAAAATTGGGCATTATTTGGGTAAATAACTTTCAGGCAATAAAAAATGGAAACAAGAACAATTATGATTTATTCATCAGTTGATGGACAGACAAAAAAAATCTGTGATCTCATCAGAAGCTCTTTAATGAAGAATAATGAAATTGTTGAGATTTTTAATATTAACAATCTTATTCTTACAATTGATGAAATATTCCGTTTCGATAAGATAGTTATTGCCTCAAGCATAAGGTATGGAAAGCATAATGAACGAATAGAGAAGTTTATACAAAATAATATTGAGTTATTGAATGCTAAAAAGACTGCATTTATATCAGTGAACTTAGTTGCAAGGAAAATGGAAAAAAGTGATCCCGATACTAATCCTTACGTATTAAAATTTCTTAACTCCATAACTTGGAAACCGACTATATCTGCTGTATTTGCAGGAAAATTGAATTACAAAATATATAATTTTAAAGACAGAATATTAATAAAACTTATAATGTTAATTACAAAAGGTCCAACTGACTCAAAAACAGAAATTGAATACACAAATTGGGCAGAAGTAGAAAAATTTGCAATAAAATTGAATAAAATATAAATAGAGAAGTAAAAGGCTATTTAACTATATTGCGATGATTGAATCATCATCAGGAATTTACTTTCTAAGTTATAATAATTTAGTTAATAACAGAATTTACTAAGTTTGTCATGTGTTAAGTCGGGGATGTCAGTGTTAATTGAAAATCGAGTTTAATGAAAAGACAGAGATTATTTTAATTATTGAGTCCGCTCCGAAAAGGCATTTCCATTAGAAAATAGTGCCATTTGGATCAATTTGGAGGGGGTATTTTCTCTAAATAGCAGTTATCGGAGTGGACTCAATTATTAGAGTTAAAAAAATGGTTCTACCACGAATTTAATGGAATAGCTATCTTTGAGCAAAAAGATGTTTACGGAGAATCTTTTCACAAGAATACTAGATTTAGAAGATGGATGGGTAGTCGAATCAGTTGACACTGATTTTTCTAAAGAGGAAATTTTCATCCAAATAGTCTGTTTATTGGAGCAGTTAGAAGATGCCCAGACCGGTGAACTCTGCAAAATTTACGATCACGCGCCGGCACGTAAATGGAGGCACTTGGACACGATGCAATACAAAACTTATATCAGGTGTGAACTGCCTCGGATTATTACTTCTCAGGGCAAAATAGAGACTGTCCAGCCCAACTGGGCCTCTGGGTACGTGCGTCATACCTTCCTGTTTGAACATGCGATAATCGACTTGCTGAAAGCGAGTAAAAATCAGACCAAAACTGCTCAAATTATGCGCTGTGGGTTTAACGTAGTAAATCGTGTCATGCA
>Ga0209390_10000181_pt1 | contig 115177 bp, 103 predicted proteins | sample BON01_FD_187212 | JGI IMG/M metagenome (GOLD analysis project Ga0209390, IMG submission 187212) | Freshwater microbial communities from Lake Bonney liftoff mats and glacier meltwater in Antarctica - BON-01 (SPAdes) (version 2) | ecosystem: Environmental > Aquatic > Freshwater > Ice > Glacier...
CACAAGCAGTAACATTAAAACTGGAAGCTGTTGCATTATTAATGGTCAAATTCAAGGTAATAACTGAGTCACACCCTACCGAATTAGATACTGTATCTGTAAATACTCCACTTGCAGTGTACGTAACATTGTTCTGAGTCCACCTATGGTTGTCACACGTGGTGATGTTACTACTTGATCCACTCGAAGTAGGCTCTGTTATTGTATTACTTACTGCAGAGCTACATACATTCGCGTCAGTTACAGTTACGGTATAGGTTCCTGCCGAAAGGCCTGTTACAGTTGGTGTCGTCGCTGAATTACTCCATAAATAAGAGTAAGGTGCAATCCCGGCAGTAACAGAGAGGTTAATGTTTCCATCATTTAATCCGTTACAAGAAACATTTGAGGAAGATGCTACCGTTACAGCAAGGCCTGCACTCACAGAAACTGTTGAAGGAGAACTGTAAGCTAGACCACATGTACCATTTACGAGTACCGCTCTATACAACCTAGAGCCTGTTGCATTAGTGATGGAATAAGTAGTGGATGTATTAGAGATGTCGGACCAAATAATTCCATTGTCAACCGAGCTTTGCCACTTTTGAATTGTTCCTGAATATCCGGATAAGGTAATAGTTCCAGAGTTTGAAGGAAAGCATAATAACAGACTACTCACTACTCCACCTGAAGGAGGAGTTCCGGAAATTACAACAATCGATTTTGAAGCCGAATTAATTGCAGCACCACAACCGGGAGTTTGAACAACGGCTCTGTAATAAATAGTTCCAGTTGTATTAACAGCTTCAACTAAATTACTGCTTGTGTTAGCAATGTCGATCCATGTTGTATTGTTCGATGAACGTTGCCACTTAATAATATTTCCCTGATTCCCAGATAGAATTAAATCAACCGAACCACCAGAACAAATAGTGCTATTTACAGCGGTAACGTTACCAGGTAAAGTAGGATTTACAGATAGTTCCGTACTGGATGTAGTTAATCCATTACAATTATTAGGGGATGTTGCGTTAACAATTGCTCTATAATACGTGGATTGGGTTATATTAACTGCCGTGTAAGAGGAGGAGGTATTGCTAATGGGGACTCCGTTTGTAAAAAAGTTATCAAATGAATATTCCCATCTCACCACGTTTCCTGTAAGTCCTGATAAACTTAAAACAGTACTATTAGAGCCTGAACAAATATTAATATTTCCTCCTGAAATAGAACCACTTGATGAGCCGGAAACTGCTAAATCTCTTGACTTTATTGGAGTGTTAGACAAGATGTCATTCGGCATTCCACCATATTCCACCAAATAGCCCGGTAATACTCCGGTTTGACCTAAATCGTTCCACCTTCCTTGTTGTCCTGAATAGAATTGCCCAGAATGTTCCCCTCGCGAATTATTAGGTTCTCCCGGGTTCCAATTAGAATATTGACCACTTAATGAACCTGAACCACTAAATTGAGTCCCCGCTTCAGGGCCAGAAATCCAATGCCACTTGCCTTCAACCGCGGATTGACTTGCAAAAGCAGTGAAACCTTTTGCTGCATTAACGAAAGTAAAATTGTCAGACGCTCCAAACCAAGCATCTGAAGACATTATTTTCCAAATAAAGTTATTCTCTGCTGCGGACTGCATTGTTGCCAAATACCCAACTTTGCCAAAGTAAGACCGCTGCTCTGCACTAGTTTTAGCTTGCGGCCAATTACCCGACTGAGTAACAAATTCATAAAAGTGGTCAGTGAGGGTGTTGTAAAAAACCTGACCAGCAATAAAACTAATTTCTCGCAGTGTCGGGTAACAAACAGAACTTGTAGAAGTAAATTCAACTCCTCGAAGTACTGTTTCCCATTGAGCGGCAGATAATGTGCCAACAAAAGTCAAAATAGCCTTGTTTGCATCATAACTAGCAGTCACCCCGGACGGTAAACTAGCCGTAGAAGTAAGAAGGTCTCCGGAAGTGTATGATCTCGTAATTTGAGCTTTAAACCCGTTAATGGTTCCATTTGAATTAATAGAAACGAATGGGTCAACTACGATAGCAGCATTGAAAGTAGCGTTTAATGTAGAATTACTACCTGTAACTACTACACTAGTTGCTATTTGCGCATTGGCACTTAGGAGTATAACAAAGAAGAAGGTGAACAACATGGATTTTCTCATAGTGATTTTTTTAAAACTTTTGCCCAAATTTAAACTTAAATTTTGAATTGGGGTAAAATTGGCTTAAACTAAAAGGAGGAAACGGCTCGCTTTTATTTATCCCCCAATGTAAAAGCAAACCCCACTCCTAAAACATATTTAAATTGTGTTCTTGGTCCTACTTTTGGAGTACTTCCATCGTCTTTTGATACGGTAATGTTTACGTCATCATCGTAAATTAACGAAGTGGTAATGGATGCACTAATGTATTTATTCACTTTCATGTTTAACAGGTTGTCCCAGTTTATATCCATGTTTTGAGGTTTGTTAGCGTAGTTTGAGAACAAGCCCAAGTTGGTTTGGTAACTAATATTTTTCATGATTTTTTTCTTGAACATCAGTCTCAAGTACCCCCCAATTTCCAAGCGAGTGTTTTCGTAATTTGTGTTGCTGCCATTGCCGTCAACTTTATGAGCTTGCACCCCATATGCTCCACGAAATGCCAGAGAGTCATCACTTACAACCGTATATTTGGCAGTAATTGGGGCGATAAATAAGGTAAAATTACTTGTCGGTTTGAAGTCCATTCCCAACGCACCTACAAAATAAGCTGGAGCCATAAAGTCAGATATTTTGGTAGCGCTGTTGCTTGGTTCAGCGTAGCCTACAGTGAATTGGGTTTGAAAGTCAAGCAGGGCCGCGTAGTACCAATTTTTGCCTGCGTCTCGTCCAAACTTAGAGGTAAACTGTAACCGATCATCTGATTTAATAAAGCCCTTGCCTCCCTGTTTAACCTGTCCAAATTGAAAGACCAATGAGTTGTCCCAAGTTGACTTCCCTTTTTTATAGTTCGAAAAAAGACTAGAAAATCCGGCTATAGAGATAGAGTTTTGACCCCCTGCAGCCCAATTGGTCAAGGACACTTGAGTGAAATTGAGGTTCACTAATCCACCTTTTTTCCAGCCATCAGCGCTGTCCGCTCGCAGTGTTTTGAGTATCTTTTCACTGTCAGTAACTTGGGTAAAAGAGTTAAGTCCGCTGAGCAATAGGGCTATTAAAATGAATCTTTTCATAACGAATAATTGGGGTAATTTTTAATTTTGTTGGTGAACGTGAACGTCCATTTGTGGAAAGGGAATGTTAATACCTTGCGCATTAAACGCATTGTATACTTTCTCAAAAGTGTCCATCTTTAAGTTCCAATAGTCTGATCCATTGCACCAAACTCTTGTGGCTAAGTTCACAGAACTGTCTCCTAAGGCCTCTACCTTAATAAAAATAGAAGGGTCTTTTAACACTCTATCATCTGATTCTAAAATCGAAAGTAATATTTCTCTTGCTTTTTGAATATCGTCGCCATACCCGATGCTAATACTCCAATCTAGCCTTCTTGTTGGTTCAGTTGAATAGTTCTTCATTGCTCCGGTAGAAAGGCCTCCATTTGGGATAATAATGGTCACGTTATCCGGGGTTTTTAAAAAGGTGTTAAAAATTTGAATGGTAGAAACGGTTCCAGAATATCCTTGAGCTTCGATAAAATCACCTACTTTGAATGGCTTTAAAATCAAAATGATAACTCCGCCAGCAAAATTTTGTAGGGTTCCGGAAAGGGCCAGTCCTACTGCCAATCCAGCCGCACCAAGAATAGCGACAAACGAGGTCATTGTAACACCGACCATACTGAGCACCGATATAACCACAACTATCTTTAAAAGCGAAGTTAGCATACTGCTTAGGAATGGCCTTAAAGAGGGGTCGACTCCTTTTGTGTCTAGGGTATTGTTAAAAACTTTGCTAACTCGTTTAACAATCCACAAACCGATTACAAGTGTAAAAATTGCCCCAATTAATTTGGGTCCATAAAGCATGACAAAATCGGCTATATAGCTTGAGTACTGTTCCATTTTATCCATTTTAATAAATTTTATGATTGAACTTGCAAAATTAGAATATCTACAAAAACAATCAAGCATTTAAACTGCTTCCTTTGTTGTTATGAATAGAATATTATTTGTTGCCGTTTTTAGTGTTGTTTTTTTGTTGCTCGATTATTATGCTTTTCAAGCCATTAAAACCCTTACCGTAAATCAATCGGAAGGTTTCCAAAAAGGAGTTAAAATCCTCTATTTTACGCTAACATCATTGGTAATTATTGCGATACTCGTGTACAACTTCGGTCATCCTGACGGTATCGCCAAGCATGCTCGAACGGCATTAATGTCCTTTGTCTTTATCAATGTTTTGGCCAAACTTATGTTAGGTGTTTTTGTGTTTGTAGATGACATTCAGCGGGTTGTACGTTGGGCGGTGCAGTGGCTTTCAAACCCGGAAACGCCATCCAGCGAGGAAGGGATTTCTCGTTCAAAGTTTCTGGCCACAACGGGACTAGTTATGGCTGCCGCGCCTGTTATTTCTCTTAGTTGGGGAATCATTAGCGGAGCACATGATTATCGGGTGAGAAGAATAAAACTTCCCATTAAAAACTTACCCAAAGCATTAGAGGGGTTGCGCATCGGGCAGCTCTCAGATATTCATTCGGGAAGTTTTTGGAATAAAACGGCGGTAAAGGGAGGTGTTGAATTGTTGCAAAAGGAAAAAGTGGATTTGGCTTTTTTTACAGGAGACTTGGTAAACAATAGGGCAACTGAGATGGGAGAATGGGGCAGTATTTTTGCAAAAGTGAGTGCTCCTCTGGGAGTGTATTCAGTTTTTGGCAACCACGATTATGGCGATTATGTGCAATGGGAGACTCAAGCACAAAAACAAAAGAATTTAGCAGACTTGGCAACGGTGCACAAAAATATGGGTTGGAATTTACTCATGAATGAGCACAAAATAATTGAGGTAGACGGGGAGAAATTAGCGATTATTGGGGTAGAGAACTGGGGGGCAAAAGCTCGATTTCCGAAGTATGGGAAGTTAGATTTGGCTATGCAAGCTTTGCCAGAGTCTTCTGTGAACATATTGCTGTCTCACGACCCTAGTCATTGGCAAGCAGAGGTGTTGCCCAAGCATCAAAAAGTTGATTTAACGCTTTCTGGGCACACACACGGAATGCAATTTGGAATAGACATTCCAGGATTTAAATGGAGCCCTGTTCAATACGTGTATGATGAATGGGCCGGCTTGTACCAGTCTGGCGATCAGTATCTTTACGTAAACCGCGGATTTGGTTACATCGGTTACCCTGGTCGGGTTGGAATACTCCCCGAAATAAGTGTGATTACGTTAGAACGGGGATAATACTTAGTTCGTTTTTATTATATTTAACACTTGAATTTCTATACATTATGAAATACTTTGCTCTTATTTTTTTAACGCTATCCTTATTTGCTTGCAAATCTGAAAACGAAGAAGATCTTTTTCCACCGAGCACAGTAGTGGTTCCAGTGGATACCACCTCGGGCTTGCTTGTTTCTTTTAAAAAGGACATTGAGCCATTAATTCAAAATAAGTGCGCCACTTCGAACTGTCACGCGGCCAATGCCAACTTTCCAACCCTGCTGAATTATACTCAAATTGAAGGGTCTAAAATAGCAATAAACGGAAGAGTGAGTGCAGGAACAATGCCTCCTAGTGGTTCTTTGGCCCAAAGCGATAAAGACTTAATTCAAATTTGGATTAACGAAGGGGCGAGAAATAACTAAATCAAAATCATGAGAAAAAGTTTACTAAGCACCTTATTAGTGTTGTCTATTTCAAGCTTTGCTCAAGAAAGGGTAAGTGAAACCTTTGAAGACACACGAGTTGTAAATGGCCACTCGGTAGAGACCAACAAAGAAGGTTCCATGAAGATGATCATTGCGCACCGGTTTGGAATGTTAAACGGGGGACTGTATGATTTGTTTGGATTGGATGATGCTCAAATTCGATTGGGCCTAGATTATGGGTTAACGGATTACATCACCATTGGATTAGGTCGCAGCTCATTTCAAAAAACAGTGGATGGCTTTATTAAGGCAAGGTTGATGACTCAAAAAACGGGAGGAGGTTCGCCAATATCCATAACTTGGTTCAGTTCTGCTGATTTGAATACCGAAAAGCGACCCCCTGGGGAGGAAATCGATTACAGCTTAAGGTGGTCGTATACGCACCAACTATTACTTGCAAGAAAGTTTGGCGAAGACTTTTCGCTTCAAGTGATGCCTACTTTTTTGCACCGTAACTTAGTGTTTAATAAAGAATACAACAACGACATAATTTCTATTGGAACGGCAGGGAAACTCCGACTAACACAAATGTTGAGTTTTAAGGTGGAATATTATTTTACCTTACCGAATCAATTGCCAAAGGCAAATACCAACTCGTTAGCGTTGGGTTTCGACATAGAAACAAAACACCATGTTTTTCAATTACACGTGAGTAATTCTCGGGGAATGACAGAGAAGTTCTTTATTTCTGAAACGAACGGACAGTGGAGTAAAGGAGATATTATGCTGGGCTTTAACATTACCCGTGATTTTCAAATTAAAGGAAGAAAGTACAAGTAGTGCAGGAAGGTGTTGAGAAGTACAAACTAGTGTTTTGCTCTATTGAAGATGAAGCGGGTATAACGGAACAAAAAGATAAAAGATAAAAAATGAAATATTTAATGGCACCTTTTGCAGCGGTAGTTTGCCTCGTGATGGTTTTTGCATTAAAATTTCCGGATACGATTTTAAAACAAAGGGCCACTGTCTCTGAAGTGTTACTTGCAAATGGAGAGTCGCTTCCCGTGCATGCGCGACCAAAGGCTACAGCTGATCAAATCCAACAAGGCAAGGAGTTGATTTTTGAAGGTAGAACGATTGGTCCAGATGGAAAAAGGTCGAAATACATTAGCAGGTTCTACACCTGTACTTCTTGTCACAGCCCCGTAAGAGAAGACCCTAGTGTAGCTTCTTTTGACCCTCAGGCGAGATTAGATTACGCGCAAGAAAACGGCTTAAAGTTTCTGCAAGGGAGCACGTTTTATGGGATTGCCAATCGCGAAAGTTGGTACAATGATGATTACGAAAAGAAGTATGGAGCCTTGGTGAAGCCTGCTCGCAGCAGTTTAGCAGAAGCTACTCAGTTGTGTGCTAAAGTTTGTTCTTCTGGAAGGTATTTAGAAGCTTGGGAGTTAGAGGCAATTTTGGCATATTACTGGAACAATCAGTTAAAAATAGAAGATTTAGAGTTGTCTGAAAAAGAGGTAGCTGCCATTGAAAGCACCCCTAGCAAAAGCGAACGTGTTGCGATACTTAAAAAGAAATATGCGACTAAATCTCCTGCAACTTTTGGAACTTCACCGAGCAGCCAAGAGGCAGGATTTGAGGGAATAGAGGGAGACCCGGAAAACGGTCAAATCATTTATGAATTTAGCTGTATGTCGTGTCATCAAGACGGAGGTGTTTCGGGAATCGCCTTTACCAACTCAAAGGTTGATTTTCAAAAATTTAAAAGAAGCATTGGCAAGAAAACAGACTATAACTTGTACGACATCGTGCGAAAAGGGACCTATGCTGGCCAAGGAAAACCAAGGTACATGCCGCTGTATCCGAAAGAGCGAATGAGTGATCAGCAACTTGAGGATTTACGCGCATACATTGAACTCGAGGCCAATTAATTTCACGCAAAGAAAACATCCTTCATTTTTGTTGGTTACTATAAGTGAGACAACCAAGTCATCCATACCATCCGGGATATTTTGCCCAAACACATAGGTTCACAAACTTTTAAACAGTAAAAGATGAATTTTAATACGGTTGATTTACAAAAAGAACTTCAACGAATAAAGAAAAAATCTAAGGTTGACGTGTTGGATGAAGTTCATGCCATTCTTAACGAAGACATTCAACGAGAGGCAACAATATCCGGCAAGCTGCAAGAAAATAGAGAAAACCTTGCGCCATTTAACTGGTCTCAGTTAAATCAGGATAATATTTACTCCTTGGAGCAAATTAAGCAAATTTGCATCAAATACCGACTTCGGTTTTTAGATTCTAAGGCGTTTATTGGAGAAATACCAATGGAGGCTGTGTTGAAGGTAAAGGCTTTGGAAAAGAAGTTGGGTCATCCAATTGACGGGTTTAAAATTGTGGCACCTAAAAAATTATTTCAGCTCGAAGATAAAGATTCAGATCCTTTACTATTTCTGCAACTTGCTGATAACACGTTTTATTTTATACACAAGTGGGGTGGAGAATTAAATCGATTCCGTTCAATATTGGCGACTCCTTTAAGAAGCCTAATGTCTATGTTACGGACATTATTGGTGGTGGCTTTTCTGTTTGCACTGGTCATTCCTACAGCGAGCATTGATGTATTCACCTTTTTATTTGTTCACAGTTTCATCGCTATTTGTGGCATTACGTGCATGGTAATTTTTATGATTCGCGAAAACTTTAGCGATGTAGAATGGAATAGCAAGTTCTTTAGTTAGTGCTATTGAAGTTTTGGAGTTATTTTTGATTTAAATAAGCCCATGAGAAAGATAGTTGTAGCCTCCTGTATTTTTGTATTTTTTGGGTTTTCAACTTCAATAGAAAAGCACAAGCTTTCCATTCAAGTAGAAGGCATCACAGAGATAAAAGGGAACCTTGGCATTTTACTGTTTAACTCCGAAGTGGGATATCCTGAAGAGGGAATAAAGGCACTCAAAAGCCTTACTGTAAAGGTAAAAAGTGAGACCATGGTGATAGAATTAGGAGCGTTTCCGGCTGGGAACTATGCCGTTACATTGATGCAAGATAAAAACTTAAACGGAATCATGGATAAAAACATGATTGGAATTCCAAGAGAGCCTTTTGGATTTACCAAATTACAAGAAATACCGTTTGGAGCGCCTTCTTTTAATGAAACGAGTATTCAGTTAGTTGGGAGCACGGTTGAACGAATAAAGCTGATGGAAATTTAATTTCCTTTCTGAGAATCTGCATAGTCAAAAACCTTTTTAAGTAAACCAGTTGTTCGTTGAACAGGGTTGGCTCTAATTGCAGATTCTTCTTGTGCAATTTTTGTAAATAACCCCGTGATGGCTTGGTCTGTTACAAAGGAAGTAAGATCTGGGTTTAACTTTGTTACCAACGGTATTTTGTTGTATCGACTTACTAGGTCCGTCCAATATTTAGTGGCATTTACCTTGTTTAAGGAAGCCTGAATTTTTGGCTTGAAAGCTGCTTGTAACTCAACGTTTGTCCTATTTTTTAAGAAGGTAGTTGCCGCCATATTATCCCCCATTAAGATATTTTTCACATCTGTAAAAGTCATTTGTTTTATGGCATTTACAAACAGTGGTTTTGCTTCGTTCACAGCGTCTTCAGCTGCTCTGTTTAGGGAAACAATTACTTTGTCTACCTCGCTTCCAAGACCTAAATCACGTAAAGTTGTTTCTATTTTTTGAGCATCCTTTGGAAAAGGAATCTTAAATTGGGGGCTGTTTAAATATCCCCCGGCGGCAGAAAGGCTTGAAACTCCATTTGTAGCACCCTTTACTAGAGCCTCCTTCAGTCCATTTCCAATTTCTAGGTTGCTCGGAATGCTATTCGTAGTTGATCCAGTTTCATTCAAGACCTCTTCGACACCCTTCATGATTTCATTTACCGTTCCACAAGAAAGAATAACGGATGAAGCAAGAGCAATGTAGGCGATTTTGATATTCATTGTATTTTTTTATTAAGTGATAATTTGTAAAGGTCGAGCAACGCTCGATCTGCTATTGTTTTTGTATTTCTTTTTCCCACAGCAGCTTACCTGTTGCGTCAAAGGTCTTTAATTCTAGTGTTCTATTTTCATCGGTTCCGGAAACAGAAATGGTGCCAAAGTTTTGAGTGGCTACATGCGTTCCGCTCACTTGGTTGTTGTTTCCTTCATTTTCGGAATCAAAAGCTTTAGAAGCCAAAGGAGAAGAGGTAAAGTCGTATAAAATAATTTCGTTTTTCAATTTTAACCAGCTAAGTTCTGTCTTATGTCGGTCTCCAGTTAAGAAAATAATGTTTTTTAGACCTTCTTGCTCAATGAGATCTAACAAGTATTCCCGCTCTTTCGGATAAGCAGCATGGTTTTCATACACAGGAGCGTCGCTTATCACTTGTCCGCCTACTGCAATGAATTTAAAACTTGCTTTACTATTCACCAGGGCGTCAATTAGCCATTCGATTTGAGCCTTCCCAAGAATTTCTCGCTCCCCCGTTTTTCGATTGTTGGGACTTCTGAAATACCTATTATCCAATAAAAAGAACTCAACATCTTCATAGGTAAAGTAGGACGTAATGCCGGTTTGACCGTTAACGCCATAACTTGGGTTTGCCCAAAAATCTTTGAAAGCCTGTAAGGTAATTTCTTTACTAGGGAAGCTTCTATCAGCATCGTTGGGACCAAAATCGTGGTCGTCCCAAATGGCGTAGTGTGGAGTGCTCTTCCAAAAGGATTGCAACTCTGGTTGTGATTTAAAGTTAGTATACCTTCTGTAAATACCCGTTTTAGAATTCCATTCTCCTTTTCGGAGGTAAATGTTATCCCCCAGCCACAACATAAAATTAGGTTGCTTTTTTTCGATGCTAACGATAATGTTTAACGCTCTTCCAAAGGGTTCTCCACTTCGATCATATTGCTTCTCATTAATGTACGTGCAACTTCCAAATGCGAAACTAAAGTCCTTCAAGTTGTTTTTATCTAGGTAATCAGGAGTTTTGAATTCGCCAGTAAAGAGCTCTTTTTCTGTTGATGAGATGGTGTAATTGTAGCTTGTTCCCGGAGTTAATTTGGCTAAGTTAAGGGTTAACGTATTCCAGTTGTTAGCTGCTGTAGTTGCAGTAAGAGTTGTTTTTTTATCTTGCCCTTTTAACCCGTATGTAATTTCAAGTTGCATGGATTCTTGGGTTTGCAACCAAATCTTAGTTTCTTCAGGAGTTTGGTGGCCGATCATAGGCCCTGAAAGAAGTTGACCGAAACAAAGCCTTGTAAAAAGCAATAAGAATAGAACTGTAAAACATTTCATTTTTTAAAATTAACATAAAAAAACCTCCAAAATCATCTATACTAGATGACCTTGGAGGTTTTTTTATTAAAGTGTAGGTTTTACTTTACAACTTCTTCTACAGTTTCAGTAGAATCTGCCATAACCTCAACTGCAGCGTCAGCAACAGAGTCAGTCATTACTTCAACAGAATCAGCAACAGTTTCAGTTACTTCTTCCATGGTTGAATTCATTTCATCCATTAATTCTGTTGCTTCTTCTTCAGTAGAAGCATCTTTTTTTGCGTCACCGCAAGCAACAGCCGAAAATAAGGCAGCTACAGCGAATAGTGTTAAAAATTTTCTCATTTTTTGTTGTGTTGTTAATTAGCGACAAATGTAGCTAATTATGTAGTAATTTTAAAACAAGTTTAATCTTTACTTGTCTTTATTATTACACCAAAGATTTTTACCTTTGAAGTGTAAATGAAACCTTAAAAAACAAAATTATTATGGCTTTTGAATTACCAAAATTAAATTACAGCTACGACGCTTTAGAACCACATATTGATGCTAGAACAATGGAAATACATCATTCTAAGCATCATGCAGGATATACCTCAAAATTAAATGCAGCAATTGAAGGAACTTCCGATGAAGGAAAATCAATTAAAGAACTTCTTTCGGTAGGAAATTTATCTGCTGCTGTTCGAAACAACGGGGGTGGTTTTTACAATCATTCTTTGTTCTGGGACATCATGTCACCAAATGGAGGAGGTAATCCAAGCGGAGATTTGGCAGAAAAGATCAACGAAGCGTTCGGTTCCTTCGAAGCGTTCAAAACAAAGTTTAGCACTGCGGCTGCAACTCAGTTTGGCTCTGGTTGGGCGTGGTTGTGTTACAAGGATGGAAAATTAGACGTATGTTCAACTCCAAATCAAGATAACCCTTTAATGGATGAGGGTTGCGGAGGAACACCAATTTTAGGAATCGATGTTTGGGAGCATGCATACTACTTGAACTATCAAAATAGAAGACCGGATTATATCACTGCATTTTTCAATGTAGTAGACTGGAAAAGAGTTGCGGAGCACATGAACAATGCAAAGTAAGTTACTACAACTCTTACTCGTATTGATGTTTGGAATATCTACTACTTCGGTTGCTTCAACCGAAGTAGTAGATATTTCTATTTTACAGCGGGTTGAATTTCTGGATCAATTTGAAATCGCTTTCGAAACGGATGAAACAACCGTTATACTGCCTAAACATCGAAAATTAAAGGCTGTACTATTAGCCGTTTTTCTTGGTCACTTTGGGGTACACAGGATCTATCTTGGAACAAAAGAAAACGTTCCAGTGGTGTATTCACTCACGCTTGGCGGGGGATTTGGGTTACTGCCTCTTTTCGATATTGTAGCAATTCTAACTTCGAAAGACCTAGACAATTATGCGAACAACAACAAAGTGTTCATGTGGAGCAAAAAGAAACATTAAAAAACGACTAGCCTGTCGCATTGTTTTTTAAAATAATACAAGAGCCCACCAAACAAGGCCAAAGAAATTAACGGAAGGAAGTTGCTTTGTTCAGTTGTTCCTATTTGCTCTAATTTTTCTTCCATTCCATTTTCTTTCAAATAAAAAGAAATCAAAACAGCGCTTGTGTTGTTTAAGAAATGCCCTAGAATAGGCAACCACAAACTTTTGGACCAATAAAAAAGGTATCCAAAGAAAGCTCCTAGTAATAAGCGAGGTAAAAATCCAAAAAACTGAAAATGGATAAAGCTGAAAAGAAATGCTGCACCCCAAATTCCCCAATGTGGATTATTGCTTTTTCCGATTAAGGTTTGTTGAACCACACCTCTAAAGGCTAATTCCTCTCCAACGGCAGGCAAAATTCCAATTAGTAAAATATTGATAAACAAATCGCGATAACTGTTCATGGTCAACAGTGCTTGCGTTTTCTCTGTCGCTCCATCTTCTGCATTTCTCATCCAATCTTCTACGCCAGATAACCAATCGGGGAGTTCCAATAGTTTATTCAATTCTACTGTTGAATTCAATAGGGGCAAAAAGAACACAAACAGCAACAATAAAACAGGAAGCAGTTGAAGGGTTCGGAGTTCTCTTAACTTAAAATAATCAAGTATAGGAAGGCGAAAAATAAAGCAAAATAGAAGCGGAGGAAGAACGAACAGTCCAAAACTATTTATAAAAAGTAACACTTTAGTTAGGTTAATATTTTCTTCTGTCCCTAAGTTATTTACGATAGATGAAATGTTTCCAAAAGGAACCCCGCTAAGTAAGTGAATGACAAAAAAGGACAACATTGAAAAAACAAAACCCGAAACCAATGACAGGGCTGTATAAACCAATATTTTCGAAAATTTGCTGTCGAGTGTGCTCAAAAGGGAAAAGAGATTATTGGGTAACTTTGTGAAAAAATAAGCGATTTGCCAAAGATAGGAAATATAGACCTTGGGGACTTCCCCTTACTACTTGCGCCTATGGAAGATGTAAGTGATCCTCCATTTCGTGCACTTTGTAAAGAACAAGGAGCAGATTTAATGTACACGGAATTCATTTCATCTGAAGGGTTAATTCGGGATGCGGCGAAAAGCGTTCAAAAACTTGATATTTTTGAATATGAACGGCCGATTGGCATCCAAATTTTTGGGAACGATATTGAGTCGATGAAAAAAGCGACAGAAGTAACAGAAGCTGCAAACCCCGATATTATTGATATCAACTATGGTTGCCCTGTTAAAAAGGTGGCGTGCAAGGGGGCCGGAGCCGGCATTTTACAAGACATTCCTAAAATGGTAAGAATGACGGCTGAAATTGTGAAGTCAACTAATTTGCCAGTTACTGTCAAAACAAGACTAGGTTGGGATGAAGATACAAAGTACATAGTTGAAGTGGCTGAGCGATTGCAAGATGTCGGAATTCAGGCGATTTCTATTCACGGTAGAACCAGACAGCAAATGTATAAGGGGGAGGCGGATTGGAGTTTGATTAGGGATGTAAAGGAAAACCCAAGAATGACTATTCCTGTATTTGGAAACGGAGATGTAACAACACCTGAAATTGCCTTAGAAAGGCGACAAACTTATGGGGTTGATGGGGTAATGATTGGCAGGGCAAGCATCGGGTATCCTTGGATTTTTAGAGAAATGAAACATTTTTTTAAAACGGGAGAGCACCTAGCAGCTCCTACCATGGGGGAGCGATTAATGGCTGCTGAAAGGCATTTAGAAATGTCTGTGAAATGGAAAGGGGAAAGGCTTGGCATTAATGAAATGAGAAGGCACTATACCAATTACTTTAAAGGGATTCCAAACTTTAAAGAGCATCGCATGCAATTAGTGACTCAAGACTCTTACGAAGTGATCAAAGAGATTTTCGAAGAAATTAAAGCGAACTATTCTAACGAGCAGGTGGCGTTGGTTTAACTGTTAATTACAAATCTTGGAAATACGAAATTCAGCTATAATTGATTTTTGTACAATAATTCGCGAAGAAAAAGGTTTGTTGGTTGGATAGCTCAAAGCTACTGCGTTCGGATAAAATCAAACATAATGTGGTAGGACAAGCTCGGGAATACGACAATTGATACTTAATTGGAAGCTTTTGTCAAATTCCTAACGGGATACCAGGAAGTTAAAAACCCGATAACAAGCACAGTAATGATGATGTAAACTAATTCTACTGGGTTTAAACTAACAGGATAGTAATCTACAATTCCGCCTTCTAACCGAATGAGTCCAACATGCTCTTGGAGTAAACAAATTCCAACGCCAAGAATAAGGCCTGAAATTGCCCCTGTTAAATTGATTAACATTCCTTCTAAAAAGAAGATGCTTCGAATGAGTTTTTTATTGGCACCAAGGTGCGTTAATGTGTTAATATCTTTCTTTTTATCAATGATTAACATGCTCAATGAGCTCAAAATATTAAAAGCAGCAATCATTAAAATGAATACCAAAATTAGGAAGGTAACCCACTTTTCTGTCTTGTTTGTTTTGTACAGCAACTGATTGAATTCGAGGCGAGACTTTACTGAAAAATCGGTTCCAAAAAAGAGTATTAACTGTTCGGCTAACGCTTCCAAGTCAGCGCCTTCGCTTGCTAAAATTTCGATGGAACTAATTTCATCTTCGTAGTCTAACAAGTCTTGAGCAAACTCCAATGAGGTAATAATGTACTTGTTATCATATTCGGGACTGAGGTAGAAAATAGCAGCAGGAGAAATCTGCTTCCGATAGACGGAATTCATGGCATTTAAGGTTGAAATTCTTCCTCGTTTTGGTGCGTAAACAGTTACATTTTCTACTCCCGTGTCTACGTGTAAATTGAGTTGAAGTGAAATTCCATACCCGATGATGGCATAGTTAATATTGTCTTGCCTCAAAATAGCTCTTCCCTCGACAATGTTGCTGTCTATTTTGCTCATCGTCAGGTAACTTTTGTCAACCCCCTTAATTTGAACAATGGTTTGCTGTTTTTTATACTTTACACCACACACTTCCTTTAAAACTCGGGTATAGTTTTCTACTCCCGATATAGCAGCTAATTCTTCATAATTGATAGCATTGGAGTGGAAGGTTTTACCTTCTTTAAGTTCAATCCTTACATCGGTGTCAAAGGATTCAAAAAGGGACTCAACTAATTTTTCTAATCCATTGAAGGCTGAAAGTACGACTACCAAAGCAAAAGTGCCAATGGCGACGCTAAAAACCGAAATCCAAGAAATAATATTTATGGCATTTTGTGATTTTTTGGCCACCAAATATCGCTTAGCGATGTAAAACGGTAGGTTCAAAATTCTATTTTAAAAGCTTATCAATTTTTTCGGCATAATCGAAAGAGTCGTCTAAGTAGAAGTGAAGGTCAGGGATGTGTCGCAGCTGTTTGCCGACTTTTTTCCCTAAAACATAGCGGATTTCTTTCGAATGCTTTCGAATTTCTTCGATTACGGCTTCTCTATTGTCAGATGGAAACAGACTCAGGTAACTTCTTGCAATACCTAAATCTGGGCTTACCCTAACTTGAGTAACTGAAATCATGAGATTAACAGTTAGGTTGACCTCTTTCTTTGTAAAAATATCGCCGAGTTCGCGCTGTAATAAACGTGAAACTTTTTGTTGTCTAATGCTTTCCATAGTGGATGCAAAGTTAATAATTCAAAACGCTATATAAAGCCACCTTCGGCATTGCCTACTAAATTGACTAATTTCGCATAAATTCAATGCTCACATGAAAATTAGCGGATTCAGTTTCGGTAGAAACACTTCTAAATTATATTATCCAATAAAAGAGTCCATTTTATCGATTTTACCGATTTGCGATGAATTTATTTTTGTCCTTGGGAAAGGGGATGCCGATGATAATACCTTAGAAATCTTAGAAAGCATTGATTCTCCAAAGCTAAAAATAGTTCATACCGAATGGGATACAGAAAAATTCCCCAATGGAACAGAAAATGCACATCAAACAGATATTGCTGTTTCACACTGTACCGGAGATTGGCTATTTTATGTTCAAGCCGATGAAGTGGTGCACGAAAAGTATTTACCGGGGATTCAAAAAAGGTGCAAAGACTTACTGGATCATTCCGAGGTGGAAGGGCTGCTGTTTAAGTACAAACATTTTTTTGGAGATTACGAACACTATATTAACCACCATGGTTGGTATCAAAACGAAATTCGCATTGTAAGAAATCGTCCCGAGATACACTCCTTTGAATCGGCACAATCATTTCGGAGGATTCCAAGTTTTGACGGTAAAAGCTATCGCAAACAACAAGGTACACATCTGCTACAAGTGGCACTGCTGGATGCATATATTTACCATTATGGCTGGGTTCGTCCTCCAAAATACATGCAGAGTAAAAAGAAGGCGTTGGACAGCATTCATAAGGGGGATAAAAAGGCGGATAGCCTTTACAAAGAGCGGGATGTAGATTTCGACTATGGTCCGCTAAAAAGCATGTTACAGTTTAAAGAGACGCATCCTGCTGTTATGGCAGAAAAAATGGAAGATTTTTCTTGGGCAGCTTCTTTGAACTATTCGAGCAATAAAAAACCAAATCGTCCACCGTTTAAGCATGAAAAACTAAAATACAGAGTTGTTTCTTGGGCTGAGCGGAATTTGAACGGAGGAAATCACTTTTTTCCCTTTAAAAACTGGAAGGTATTAGATATTTAATTTCTTTAAATGAAGAGTTTAACTAAGATTTTAAGGTACATCAAGCCTTACAAAACATTTGCACTATTAAGTGTTCTTTCGAATGTATTTTCGGTGGTATTTCACCTATTATCCTTGTTGGTTTTAATTCCGTTTTTGCAATTGCTTTTTGGCAAAACAAAGCCGGTTACCGAAGCGCCAGAGGTTTCTTGGACATCTGACTATGTTTCAGACTACATAAGTTTTCAAATGACTCCTTACATTGAAGCCAATGGGTTAATGGGAGCGTTATACTACTTATGTATTGCGGTAGCAGTATTGTTTTTTGCCAAGAACTTGTTTCGGTACTTGTCTAAGTTTTTCTTAGCTTACATAAGAAGCGGAGTGGTTCGCGATATTCGCTCGGATGTTTATGCAAAGATTCTCATACTTCCGCTTTCCTTTTATTCAGAAGAAAAAAAAGGAGATATTATTAGCCGAATTACAGGTGACGTTCAAGAGGTTGAGTGGTCGATTATGAATTCTTTGGAAATGCTTTTCAGAGATCCCATCTCAATCGCTCTGTCTTTGGTGTTCATGGTTAGCATTAGCCCTGAACTGACCATTTTCTCTTTTATATTACTGCCAATTAGTGGATTAATTATCGGACGAATTGGTAAAAGTTTGAAGCGAACCTCTGCTAAATTGCAGATAAGAATGGGAGAGTTGTTATCAAATGTAGAAGAAACCCTAACCGGCTTAAGAATAATTAAAGCATTTAACGCGGAGACTGAGGCTAATCAGCGATTTGCAGGTCAGAATGAGTTGTACCGAAATACCATGTTGAGCATGTTTCGAAAGCGAGATTTGGCTTCGCCAATGAGCGAGTTTTTAGGCTCGCTGGTAATGGTAACCTTGCTGTGGTTTGGAGGTTCCATGGTGGTAGACCCTGCTGTAAGTTTTGATGGGCCAGACTTTATCGCATACATTGCTATGTTCTCGCAATTACTAAATCCTGCAAAATCTCTTTCAACAGCCTATTACAACATCCAAAAAGGAGCTGCTTCAACTGAGCGAATTGATGCTGTTTTGCAAGCGGACACAAAGATTTTTGATAGGGAGAATGCCCAGGCAAAAAAGACGTTTGAAAATGAATTGACGTTTGAAAATTTGAGTTTTGCTTACGAAGAGAAAGAGGTGTTAACAAACATCAACCTGAGCATTCCAAAAGGCAAGACCATTGCATTAGTTGGACCTTCTGGGGGAGGGAAATCTACTATGGCAGATTTATTACCCCGATTTTATGATGCCAAGGACGGAAGTGTAACAATCGACGGGGAGGATATCCGAAATGTAAAAATTAAAGATTTGCGCGCTTTAATGGGAATCGTTTCTCAGCAATCTATATTATTTAATGACTCAGTCTTTAATAACATTGCTTTAGGATTTGAAAACCCAACTATGGAGGCGGTTGTGGAAGCTGCTAAAATTGCGAATGCCCATGAATTCATAGAGAAATTGCCGGAAGGTTATTACACGAATATCGGAGACGGAGGAGGAAAACTTTCTGGGGGTCAGAAACAGCGTTTAAGTATTGCTAGAGCTGTTTTAAAAAATCCTCCAATCATGATTTTGGATGAAGCAACTTCGGCTTTAGATACGGAATCTGAAAAATTAGTTCAAGAGGCGCTGTTTAAATTAATGCAAAACAGAACTTCCATTGTAATTGCTCACAGACTTTCTACCATTCAGAATGCAGACGAAATTGTGGTAATAGAAAACGGTCAAATTGTTGAACGTGGCAACCATGCACGATTAATTGAAAAAGGAGGAGTTTACAAGAAATTAACAGATTTGCAGGCATTTGCTTAGATTTGAGTTTTTTGTATTTAATTCCATCCTTCTACTCTGTTGCACAACAAGAGTGCAGTTAGAGCGCATAAGGAGAATTATATAAATATTCTTAACAATTGGATATGTTATTAAATCGTCGAATTAGTTCGTGTGTAATTATTAGTATTATACTGAGTGTGTTATCAGTAATCTCCAACAATTCTTTTGCACAAGGGGGAGGTGGGATTAACTATCAGGCGGTAGTGCGAGATGCAAACGGGAATGTTAAACCGGGACAAACGGGAACGGTTACGTTCAAGATATTAATAGGCTCAGCGAATGGCACTGAGATTTATGAGGAATCCCATTTGGTTTCTACAACGAACATTGGGTTATTTAACGTAAAGATAGGTCAGGGCTCCCCTACCTCATCTTCAGGGTTGGGATTTATAGAAATTGATTGGTCAGCTGGAGAACATTTTTTGAACGTCTCAGTTGATTTCTTTGGTCTAGAAGATCTTGGAACAATACAACTGGTATCGGTTCCTTATGCTTTCTACGCTGAGTCATCAGGAGATACGGTTATAGCTGGAACAGGTATTCAGGTACTTGGGAAAGACACGATTATTAACACGGGTGACTTGTCCAATGTAAATGAATTAATTTCTAATATTACATTATTAAATGATAGTCTTTTAATTATTGAAGAGGGTGAATTTACTGCAGATACGGTTGATATTTCGAGTCTAAGAAGCTCAACTCAATCGTTCACGTTAAATGGGACATTAGATTCATTAGTTCTGTCCGGCGGTGGTGGAGCTGTTGCTATTGTTGACTTGGGAATAAATAACACCGATAACCAAAATTTAACACTAGATGAAGATTCTATTAAAATTGAAGGTGGTACAGGAGTAGATTTGAGTAAATACGCAGATACCAATGAGTTAACTCTTCTTCGAAATAATGCGGCGTTAAATGCAACGATGGGTGTTGACACTATTATTCAATTGAATGATTCAGCACTACAAATTACAAACTTAGATGGGACAATTGACACTCTAAACATTAGAGGAAATAGCGGAGATAATGATTTATCAAACGAGTTAATTGACTCCGTCAGGTTTGCTTCAGATTTCTTTTTGCGATTTTATGAAGGAGGAGTGCTAAGAGACAGCCTAGACTTATCTAATTTAAACGTAACTCATACTATCGACACTGTAACATTTAACAATACGACTAGAGACTTAACTATCACAGAAAATGGAGTAGCTTATGTGACGAGCATTCCTCTGAGTGTAGTAGCCGACACGACTATTTCTAGTGGATCATTAGTTGGAAACGACATAGCGCTGGTGAACAATGTTGGAGATACGATTAAAATCGACGTATCAACGATCAATACAGCGGTAGCGGCTAATGCAACAGGGATACTAGCAAATAAAACAGATTTGCGCAATGCACGTGACAGTGTTCAGTTTTTAAGTGACAGTTTAATGAGTCATGTTGCACTAGACGATGATACAAGTTCAACGAATGAGAAGATTGACGCAGTAGTATTTAACAATACGACTAGAGACTTAACTATCACAGAAAATGGAGTAGCTTATGTGACGAGCATTCCTCTGAGTGTAGTAGCCGACACGACTATTTCTAGTGGATCATTAGTTGGAAACGACATAGCGCTGGTGAACAATGTTGGAGATACGATTAAAATCGACGTATCAACGATCAATACAGCGGTAGCGGCTAATGCAACAGGGATACTAGCAAATAAAACAGATTTGCGCAATGCACGTGACAGTGTTCAGTTTTTAAGTGACAGTTTAATGAGTCATGTTGCACTAGACGATGATACAAGTTCAACGAATGAGAAGATTGACGCAGTAGTATTTAACAATACGACTAGAGACTTAACTATCACAGAAAATGGAGTAGCTTATGTGACGAGCATTCCTCTGAGTGTAGTAGTAGCCGACACGACTATTTCTAGTGGATCATTAGTTGGAAGCGACATAGCGCTGGTGAACAATTTTGGAGATACGATTAAAATCGACGTATCAACTGTTGATACAGCTATAACAAATAACGAATTAAATATAGTAAGACATGAATTAGACTTACGCATGATACGAGACAGTGTTCAGTTTTTAAGTGATAGTTTATTGAATCATGTTGCTTTAGACAATGATATAAGCGCAACGAATGAACTCCAAACATTGTCTATCAATACTGTCGGAGACCAGTTAACAATTTCATCTGGGAATACATTAAATATTGGGAGGTTGAGGGATTCTGCAAATGCAGACATTCAAGATACAGCTGTAATTTTAAGGAGCTTAATAAACTTTAAGTCTAGGGATAATTTAGGCAATCACATTGCTACTAGAAATATTGAGTTAGGGACAAACTATCTATCTGGCGACGGAGACAATGAAGGGATTTACATAAATACCGCAGGGAATATAGGTATTGGCACAACAACTCCTTCAGTTAAGTTACATATCAGAGCAACCGATAATTCTGGAGATATTAAATTAGAAGATACATATCCATTTATCTACTTAAATACTACTAATGGAAGTAACGCGGGGTTTCAGTTTCATAATGCTGGGCAAAATAGATTTGAGATGTATTATAGTGCTTCTTCTGATAATTTTTTAATAAACCATTTATCATCGTTTGGTACGGACTTGACTATTACTAGTGCTGGAAATGTAGGAATAGGCGTTTCAGCTCCTACTGAAAGATTAGAAGTTGCTGGAAAAACAAAAACCACGACACTGCAAGTTACAGATGGTGCTGGGGCAAATAAAGTAATGATTTCAGACGCAAATGGAAATGCGAGCTGGGGCTCGTCCGTCACTCCGTCAAACGTTACTAGAAGCATTGCAATTGCACCAGGCATGTTTTCGAATACAGCGATGTATAATTCAACTCACAAAACATTGGGAGGTTGGCTACTTCCAGTTATTGAAATGGCGGACAATACAACTTGTCAAATTGCAATGTCTTTGCCTCTTCCAAGTGATTGGGTTGCTGGGACAGCTATAAAAATAAAATTATTATATAGCAGTAGTACTAATTCAGGAAATATTTTCTTTTCCTTCGGATCTCTAAAATTAGTTGAGAATGTATCAACTATTACTGGGACAAGCAGCAGCGACGTTTCGTTAAATGTTAGTTCAACTGCGCATGGATTGAAGGAATATAGCCATTCTATTTCTATGAACGTTACAACTAAAGTTCTGCATTTTACTCTAAGAAGAAAAGGGACGAGTGGGGCGGATACCAATAGTGGGCTGATGTATATTCACGGAGTAAATATAGAATATACTGCTAATTAGCATTTGCAGCCTAAAGAAAAGGAGTTCAAATGCAAGGGAAGTTATCAGAATACTGGGGATTAATTGATGTGTAACCTTAAGCTCAGTGATTACAATATCTGGAGGGATAATTTAATTATTATGAAGAATATTAGCTCTTTAATTTTATTTTCATTCATCAGCATTACTTGTTGGTCGCAACTCAATGTTTATCAAAATGTGATTAGCAGCGGAGGCAGTTATGATTCTACCTCAACATTAAAAGTCTCTTCAACAATTGGTGAAGCAATTATTCAAACGATTGGAGACCCATCAACAAATGTGTTGTTATTAACCCAAGGGTTTCAACAAACTTTTGATCGGGACACCATAAGGTTTGATATTACAATAACAAGCCCTTTGTGCAACGAACGCAATGATGGCTTTGCTGAGATTTTTAATATTGTTGGCTGCGATACCTCCTATACTATTAGTTGGAGTAATGGAAATGCAGGGAACCGAGCAAGTAGTCTTGGAGTAGGGAAATATACCGTTCAATTGGTTTCCGATAATAAAGAGTGCAGTGAATTTTATGAATTTACAGTAGAGGCGACCAATGATATACCCTGTTTGTTGAAATTTTATTCAGGTATAACACCAAACGGAGATGCAACAAACGAAACTTGGATTATTGATAATATTGAACTTTTTCCGAGCAACGAGGTGATTTTTTATAACCGATTAGGAAACAAAGTGTGGGAAGGTAAAAATTATGATAACTCAACAGTCGTTTGGGGAGGGGAAAACTTGAGCGGGAACGATTTGCCATCCGAAACTTATTTTTATATCTTCGAATCTGGCAGCAGTGTAGAAAAGGGTTGGGTGGAGTTAACACGATAAGAATATGAAAGCAAAAAATTACATAGCCGGTTTGCTGTTCCTCTTGTGCCTGCAAGTAGTGGCGCAGCAAGATCCGCAATTTAACCAGTATTTCTTTAACCCTCTTGGCATTAATCCGGCATATGCTGGCTCAAGAGGATCATTAAGTGCCGTGGCAGTGCACAGATCTCAATGGGTAGGTTTTAAGGGGGCGCCGTCAACCGAATCATTTGCAATACATTCTCCTACCCAAAGAAAAAGGATAGGGGTTGGGCTTCAAATTTTGAATGACAGAATTGGACCCAAAAACACAACGGTTGTTTCAGGAGTTTATGCCTACAAAGTCAGAATTGGAAGAGGGAAATTAGGATTAGGAATAAGGGCAAGTCTTTATAATTATATTTTCGATTGGGATGAAATTGAATACAAAGACGGAACAAATTTTGGCAGTATAGAAAGAGGAAAAGAAACCTACTTGACTCCATCGTTCGACTTCGGAATGTATTATTCCGACAGAAGAAACTACGTCGGAGTTGAATTAACACACTTAAATGAAGGTAAGCTCGGGGTTAAGGCAGATAACGTAAATTTAGATTTTGATTCTAGACAACGATTTCAAGTTATTTTAACGGCAGGGCGAGCTTTTGTTTTTAGTCGCAAGCTGACTTTTAAGCCCTCTATTTTGGTGAAAACAACAACGAACCAACCTGCGTTTATAGATTTAAATGCAAGCTTCTTATTAAAAGAAAAGTTATGGCTTGGGGCGTCATACCGAAGAGGCTATGGTGCAGTAGCTATTGTTGAATACAGTGTAACTAAATTATTGCGAGTTGGTTATTCTGTAGACTTTGCATTAACAACGCTAAATCGACAAAATGGAGGGTCTCATGAAATATTTATTGGTTACGACTTAAAACTTTTTAAGTCAGGGACCACTTCTCCCCGTTATTTTTAATAGATTCGAATACGGTTTTAAAGGCACAATAAATTGCTAAAAAAAGTTATAACCCTTCTGATTACATTTCTTTTATGTCTATTTTCTTTTGCTCAAGAAAGGGACAGGGGAATGGAGCGGGCTATAAAAAGCTATGAAAATAAAGAGTATGATGAGGCAATAGAGCAATTTAGCAAGTTATACATGGAAGATGTAAATGCCTATTTACCTATCAAATACATTGCCAATTCATATCGAAAAATCAACCAGTATGAGCAAGCTGAGATCTTCTATACACTTGTAGTCAACTCTGTTTCCGTTACTGCCGAAGATCATTTAAACTTTGGACAGACATTAAGGGCAAATGGAAAATTAGCTGCCGCAAAAGAACAGTTTGAAAAGTTTGCAGAAAAAACACAAAATAGGGCTTTGGTGAACCTACTGCTTCAGTCAATCGATGAAGTTAAAATATGGGAAAAAGGGCCAAAAAACTTCATAGTTGAACTAGGGGAGGGCTTAAATACAGCGGAAGCTGAATACGGATTTTTAATTTTTCAGGACAAATATTACATTACCTCTAATCGGGATAAAAATTTTAATTCCCCTGAATCTTCTTCATGGGATGGATCGGCTTATATGTCTATTTATGAAATCGACACAACTAAAGTAAGTGCGGAAGATGGAAAGTTTGTTTTACTAAGCAATAAAATGAACAGTGATTATCATGATGGTCCGCTTACCGTTAACACAACTCAAGATAAGTGCGTCATTATGCGAATTGACAATGGGATGAGAGGGAAGGGCTTCGTGCATAGGATGAAGTTGTTTGAAGGGGAATATAAAGATGGCAAGTGGAAGAATTTTAACGAACTCCCTTTTAACAGTGATGCTTATCATACAGGACATCCCGCCTACGGTAAAGACGAAAATGAATTGTTCTTCATATCCGACAGAACAGGAGGCCAAGGAGGAATGGACCTTTATCGAGCAGAGCGGAAAGAAGGAGTGTGGGGAGAGGTAGAAAACCTTGGCCTTACAATAAATACAGCAAAAAATGAGTCGTTTCCATATTACAAGAATAATAAACTGTACTTCTCCTCTGATGGATTTTCAGGTTATGGAGGGTATGACTTGTTTGTTTCAGAAAACGAAGGAACCTGGCAAGCGCCAAAGAATTTAAAAAGTCCAATTAACTCGCCTCGAGATGATTTTGGAATCTACTTTAGTACTGATACGACAGGTTATTATGCTTCAAACCGAGACGGAGGGATGGGGAAAGATGACATTTATAAGTTCATTTATTCTGAGGGGATATTGTCTATTGGGTTAAGTGGTGTTTTAGAATATAGAACGCTACCGATAGAAGGAACAAAAGTGCTCATGTTAGGGGCTAACGATTCTATCATTGCTTTTGAATATACGGACGCTGAGGGGCGCTTCCGATTTAATAACTTGCCATACAATGAAGATGTTATATTTAAATTGGAATCCGATGATGCAGGCCTAGTTGAAGATGGGAGACTGTACCTTACCGATGACAATGGGGGTAAAATAAAACTGCTGAATCGCTTAAAAAATGGAAATTTCACTTTTAAGGTGCTTAAGCCAGAAGAAATTAGGTCAATTGCTGTTGTTGAGTTAGAGGATTCTAAATTAATAGATGTACTGAGCTATAAAGGGCAGGTTTATAAGAAACTACCTGGAGATTTATCAGGGCCGCAATTAGTGTATTTAGTAGACAAGGAGGGAATTATAATTGACTCAATGTTTACGGACCCAGCGGGAAGGTTTCAATTTCAGAAACTTGGATTAGATGATGTGAGAGAGTATTATGTTTTAATGGCGGAAGAGGACCCTGAACTGAACATCGCTCTAATTAATGGACCAAACAGATACTATAAATTAGAAACTTCTGAGCAGGGAAAGTTTATTTTGAGCGACGAGCAGGTGGTTAACATTAATTCGGGGTACACTGGAGTCGTCGCTAGACTAGAGACATCTGGAAAACCATTGCCCTACACGAAAGTGAGTATTTACGATAAAAACAACAATACTGTTGCGACAATATTTACCAATGAATCTGGAGAGTTTCAATTCAATAATCTAAGAATTGATGAGAGATATTATTTCAGAGCAATGGGTATTTCCAACGAAACGAGCGTAAAAACAAAACTCTACGTAATTGACGAGCTAGGAGAGCCCCTCTTCTTAATTAAGCGATTAAAAGACGCGCGCTATTCTCTGCTAGCATTACCATTTTATGAATATTACAAATTTAGGAAAGCAGAAGAGTTTTCTGTCCCGAAATTTGTTGCATTAAAAGGGCAAATTTTCAAAAAGCTACAGGGAGACTTTACCGATAGTATGAAAGTATACCTTTTGGACGAAGGCGGGAAAGTGGTTGATTCCATGTATACAGATGCCAGAGGGTATTTTAATTTTGAAAAGCTAAATCCGGATAGAAATTATAGTTTTAGGTTGAGTGAATCAAAAGACATGAATTTAGCATTGTTAGATGCTGATAATTTGGTGATTGAGCAAGCTGTTATTAATGAGCAAGGAAACTTTTCCTATAAGAGATTAACATATCAAGTTGCAACCTTTGAACCGCTTGAGATTGAGGATGCAGATTTGATTATAAATGAAGGGGGACAAGAAATTTTTGGACAAGTGTACCAAAGGCTGCCTGGAGACTTTAAAGCTGGAATGGAGGTCTATGTTTACAATGAGGGCGGAGATATGGTTGGCACTGCTTATACAGATAACGAAGGAAGATTTAAGTTTACGAAGTTAAATCCTGAGGGAAATTACTATTTCAAAATTGAGCATCATGAAGAAGACTTTCAGCTGGTTACGTTGGATGAAAATGCGAATGTGGTAGAAAAGACGGTTAAAAATTCAAATGGGCGATTTAAATATAGAAAGCTAGGCTCTGATGAACACGTTATCTTATTGGAAGAAGAAATTGATCATCATCAAGTAATTTATTTCGACCAAAGAAAGATTGAGTTGGATGAATTTACTGTATACTACAGGTTCGATACGTTGGAGTTAAATACCGCTTCGAAGATTAGGTTGCAGAGTTTTGTTGATTTAATTAGAGACCAAGCTTTTAAAGTTGAGGTACATTCTTATACAGATAGTCGAGGTTCTTCCGCGTATAATCAGAAACTATCAAAAATGAGAACAGATAATGTTATTGATTATTTAGTATCTCAAGGGTTAAAGCTGGAAGATTTAATTGGGAATTATTATGGGGAATTAAAACCTGTAGTAGATTGTGAAACAAATCGTTGTGATAATTCTGATCATGCATTAAATAGAAGAACTGCAGTAAAATTGATTAAAAGCGAAAGATAGATATGATTCGAATTGCATTCATTTTACCTACGATTTGGGCAGACATAATCCTATTGTCTGTTGTAATTGTGGGCCTCTACTTCGTATATAAAAGTAGAATCATAAGAATTCAAAAGCAAAAAGATCTTTTAGAATCTCAGGTAAAGCAGCGTACCATTGAAATTATTAAGCAGAAAGAGCAGGTTGAAAAGCAGAAGAGAATGTTGGAGCAAGAAAAAGCGAAGACAGAAAAGTTGCTGCTAAATATCTTACCAAGAGAAATGGCGGACGAACTTAAAAATAAGGGAAAGGCCAAAGCACGAAAGTATCGTTCTTCTACGGTAATGTTTACTGACTTTAAAGGATTCACAAAGTGGGCAGAGTATTACAAACCAGAGGATCTAGTAGCGGAATTAGATAGTTATTTTATCAGATTTGATGAAATCGTAAACAAGTACAATGTCGAGAAAATTAAAACCATTGGAGATGCCTATATGGCAGCTGGTGGAGTACCAATTCGAAATAAAAGTAACGCAATAGATACGACTTTAGCAGCTCTTGAAATCCAAAGAGCGATGAAAGAGATAAAGTTGCAAAAGGAAAAACTAGGGGAAGAGGGCTGGGATTTAAGGATAGGGTTGCATTCAGGGTCATTGATTGCCGGTGTCGTTGGAATTAAGAGATTTGCCTACGACATTTGGGGAGATACGGTCAACGTTGCTGCGCACATGGAGTCAAGTGGAGAAGTGGGAAAAGTGAACATTTCAGAAACCACCTACGAAGCCATTTCAGAATTTTTTATAACAGAATACAGGGGTAAGGTAGAAGCAAAGAATAAGGGCGAAATTGACATGTACTTTGTACATAGAATTAAGGCTGAATTATCAAAAAATGAAGATGGGATAACTCCAAATGATGCATTTTGGCATTACGTTAACTTAAAGCTGTACAGTAACATCAACTACAAGAACGCTGAAAAGTACATTGTTAAACGTCTAGCCGGGGATTTACCGAAAGGACTCCATTACCATGGCATACACCATACAAAAGATGTGTGTGAGGCGGTTGAAAGACTCGCAATTTGGGAAGGGGTAAGAGGAGAAGAATTATACCTTTTAAAAACAGCAGCCTTATACCATGACGCAGGATTTATTGATTCCTATGAAAGTAATGAACCCATTGGGGCTAATCTCGCGAAAGAAATGCTTCCAAATTTTGGCTATACAGAGGAACAGATTCAACAAGTGATAGAATTAATTGAAGCAACAAAAATGCCTCAAAATCCAAAAAGTCATTTGGAACAAATCATGTGCGATTCTGATTTGGATTACCTGGGTCGAACAGATTTTTACGCTATCGCTGAAACCTTGAGACAAGAACTAGTGGAGTTTGGAAAGTTAGAGGATAACCCGATGCAGTGGGTACAGATGAATATAGGATTCTTAAGTGGGCACAAGTACTTTACAAAGTCCTCTCAAAACAGAAGGCAGCCCGAAAAAAACAAACGAATCGAAGAATTAAAAATGAGGCTTGTGGCTTCAGAGAAGTAAATAGGTACGATATTTATTGCATAGATTTAAAATTATTAATTTAGCGAGCTATTGTAATAGTAGAAATCCTTTGTTTGTTAGGATTAACGCCTTAATTCAGACAATTGATTGTCGGTATCACAAGATAAAATGGAAAAGATGAAACAAATAAAGCTTTTTACGCTCACTATGTTGCTTGGGTTTTGCGGGGTGGCAAATGCTGGTGTAATTGTTTTAGAAGGCAATTATATGGGAAAAAACATTTTTGTTAAAAACCCATTTGGCGGAGCTGGAGTAGGTTTCTGTGTATTTGAGGTTACCATCAATGGTAAGCTTTCCCCGGACGAAGTAAATCAATCAGCCTTTGAAATTGACTTTGCAAACCAAGGATTAAAAATTGGAGATAAAGTTTTTGTGAACATCAAACACAAAGATGATTGCGCTCCAGAAGTACTGAATCCTGAGGTTTTGAAGCCTAAGAGTACCTTTAATAGCTCTAAATCATCTGTTAACGACGATGGCGTTTTTGGTTGGACAGTAGACAATGAAAATGGCAAGTTAGATTATATTGTAGAGCAGTTTAGATGGAATAAGTGGGTAAAAGTTGGTGAAGTAAGTGGTAATGGGACTCCAGGAATTCACAGTTATGATTTTAAAATAACACCACACAGTGGCGAGAATAAGTTCAGAACGAAACAAGTGGATTATACAGGTAAGCCACGGTATTCAAAAACGGCTAAATACATGTCTTCTTCACCGGTGATATCATTGGATGGAGACAAATTTAGAGGTTCAATAAGCTTTGAAGGTGGAGCGACCTTGTATGAAATCTATGATAAATATGGGACTATCGTTAAGAGAGGTTTTGGGCAAACGGTAGACATTAGTAGCTTAGGAAAAGGAACGCATTACGTTAGTTTTGATAACGTAACCGAAACCGTACAATTTAAATAGAGAAGTAAGAAAATTCAAAAATCCCGATTTATCGGGATTTTTTTTGTCCAATAAATTATGCTCAATAAAATAGAACATCTAGGAATTGCAGTTAAAAGCATTGCGGCGTCTGCTAAAATGTATGAAGCTTTGTTAGGCAAACCTTCTTATAAAACGGAAATAGTCGATAGTGAAGGCGTGTCCACTATGTTTTTCCAAATAGGGGATAGCAAAATTGAGTTATTGGAAGCAACCAATCCTGAAAGTCCAATTGCAAAATTTATAGAAAAGAAAGGAGAAGGGCTTCATCACATTGCATACGACGTGGACGATATAGAAGCCGAATTAGAGCGCTTGGAGGCGGAAGGGTTTGAACTAATACACAAGAGCCCGAAAGATGGGGCAGACAGCAAAAGAATTGCTTTTTTACACCCTAAATCTACAGGAGGGGTGTTGGTAGAATTGTGTGAAGAGAAAGGTAAATCCTGATTGGTTGTAAAGCTCGTGTTCTAAAAATAGTTTTAGAACTAAAAAGGGGAAGCAATATGACTTCCCCTTTTTTATTCGGTTCAACTAGAAAAACTACAACGTTCCTCTTTTCGCTTGCTCTCTTTCAATAGACTCAAATAAGGCCTTAAAGTTTCCCGCACCAAAACCTCTTGCACCCATTCGTTGGATAATCTCAAAGAATAAAGTAGGTCGGTCTTCAACCGGCTTGGTGAAAATTTGAAGTAAATAACCTTCTTCGTCCGCATCAATCATAATGCCCAAACCCTTCAGTTTTTCAATGTCTTCTTTTAACTCGTGACTAAATTCGGCTAAACGACCCGGTACAGCACGGTAATAGTCATCTGGGGGAGTAGATAAAAATTCAATTCCTCTACTTCTTAAATCTGCTACCGTTTTTAATATATCATCAGTCGCAATAGCAATGTGCTGCACACCGGGACCTTCATAAAAGTCTAAATATTCCTCAATTTGCGATTTCTTTTTTCCTTCAGCGGGTTCGTTTATTGGGAATTTAATTCTACCGTTTCCATTACTCATTACCTTGCTCATTAAGGCAGAGTATTCAGTGTGAATTTGCTTGTCGTCAAACGATAGGAAGTTGACAAAGCCCATGACGTCTTCATAATACTTTACCCAAGTATTCATTTCGTTCCACCCAACATTTCCCACCATGTGGTCAATATATTTTAAACCAGTTGAAGGTGGGTTGTAGTCTGAATCCCATTTTACAAAGCCCGGTAAAAATGGGCCATTGTAATTTTTTCGCTCCACAAAGATGTGAACTGTTTCTCCATAAGTATAAATACCTGATCTTACTACTTCACCGTGCTCATCTTTTTCAACGGTTGGTTCCATGTAAGATTTAGCTCCTCTTGAGGTCGTCTCTTCCCAAGATTTCTTAGCATCTTCCACCCAAAGTGCCACCACCTTAACCCCATCACCATGTTTTGCAAGGTGGTCATTAATAAGGCTCTTTGAGTTCAAAGGAGTAGTTAAGACAAGTCTGATTTTGTCTTGCGTTAACACATATGAAACGGAGTCTTTACTACCGGTTTCTAGACCTTTGTACGCATGAGATTGAAACCCAAAAGTAGTTTTATAAAAGTGCGCAGCTTGTTTTGCATTTCCCACATAAAACTCAACGTAGTCGGTTCCTAAAAGTGGTAAAAAGTCTTGCGCTCCTTCAAATATTTTCTCTAGCCCGTAGTTAACTGATTTTATTTCTTTTTTTTCCAATGTATGTAGTTTTAGTTTGGTGGTCGATTTTCTAATTTAGGCAAATGTTGTGACTTAGTTATTTTAAACACACAGTTTTTTTATCGTTTTCTACCTCTAGTTTAGTTAAGCCCAACTTACTTAACCCTTTCATTCCTTTGTCCCACTGCTTGCCACTTAATCCTGCCTTTTCTTTCAATAGAGCAATCTCTAAGTTTCCTTCTTTTTTTAGTAGCTCAAAAATTGTTTTTTCTGAGTCACTTAATTCAATTGCTTTTTTCTCAGGTCTCATTTGGGGAAAGAACAATACATCTTGTATTGAACTGGAGTTGGTCATAATCATGGCAAGTCTGTCGATTCCTATTCCTAATCCAGAAGTTGGAGGCATTCCAGTTTCTATCGCCCTTAAAAAATCTTCATCTAAGATCATGGCTTCATCGTCACCTCTTTTCCCGAGCTCTAGTTGTTCTTCAAAACGCGCTCTTTGGTCGATTGGATCGTTTAGCTCTGAGTATGCGTTGCAGATTTCTTTTCCGTTACAAACAGCCTCAAATCGTTCTACTAGCCCTTCTTTACTTCTATGTTTTTTCGCCAATGGAGACATTTCAACTGGGTAGTCCATAATAAATGTGGGTTGAATTAAAAGGGGTTCACACTTTTCTCCAAAAATTTCATCAATTAATTTTCCACGACCCATTGTCTCATCAATTGGTACGTCTAATTTTTTTGCAGTAACGCGTAATTCTGCCTCACTCATTTCAGAAATGTCAACTCCTGTAAAGTGCTCAATAGCTTCATACATGGTATAACGCTTCCATGGTCGTTGAAAGTTAATGGTGTTTTTCCCAACTTGAACCTCGGTTTTCCCGTGGATATCAAGCGCAATTTTCTCCACCATCTCCTCCACCAAGTCCATCATCCAATAATAGTCTTTGTAGGCAACGTAAAGTTCCATTTGGGTGAACTCCGGATTATGAAAACGACTCATTCCTTCGTTTCTAAAATCTTTTGCGAATTCATATACTCCATCAAATCCACCAACAATTAGCTTTTTAAGATATAGCTCGTTTGCTATTCTTAAATACAACGTCATGTCCAGTGTATTGTGGTGTGTTTTGAATGGGCGAGCTGCTGCGCCGCCATAAATTGGCTGTAAAATTGGAGTCTCAACCTCTAGATAGTCTTTATCATTCAAAAACTGTCGCATCGAATTGGTCAGTTTTGTTCGCTTGATAAACGCATCTTTTACATGAGGGTTTACAATTAAATCAGTGTATCGTTGTCTGTAACGTTGTTCGGGATCGGTAAAAGCATCATGCGTTTTTCCATCACTATCTGTTTTTACAATTGGCAATGGACGCAATGATTTAGCCAGAAGAATTAATTCCGTAGCATGAACTGATATTTCTCCTACTTGGGTAATAAAAACTCTTCCCTTGATTCCAACAATGTCACCAATATCGAGGTATTTCTTAAACACATCATTGTACATTGTCTTATCGTCGCCGTCACAAATGTCATCTCTGCTAATATAGATTTGAATTTTTCCATGCGCATCTTGAATTTCGGCAAAAGAAGCCTTACCCATGATTCGTTTACTCATAAAACGACCGGCAATAATAACCTCTTGAAAATTATTCTCAGCTACCTTATAGCCTTCTTTAATTTCTTTGGAATTTGAATTGATTGGAAAGAGTGCTGCAGGATAGGGGTTTATGCCTAAATCTATCAAGCGCTCTAGAGTTACTCTCCTTACTTTCTCTTGTTCTGTTAGCCCGGTGCTCATGTTGAAAAATTTGAATGCAAAGGTAATGTTTAGTGGCTAAAAAAAGCGCAGGTTAAGGCCTTAGTTTACTCAAAGTGCCGCTTTTTTTGGTTACTTTGCGTTCGTTAAAATTGAATAGCTATGATGGATGAATTAATTTCAGGTTTTACCTCACACCTAAAAGAGGCAATGGAAGTTGGCAAGAAGGCCGAATTTAAGAATACAGACAATTCTTTATTGAATGTATTGGTTTGTGGCTTAGGAGGCTCGGGAATCGGTGGAACTATTATCAGTCAGTTAGTGAGCGAGCAATGTTCGTTGCCAATTACAATCAATAAAGACTACAAGATACCGTCATTTGTCAACCAAGACACATTGGTAATCTGTTGCTCTTATTCTGGAAATACAGAGGAAACCTTAGAAATGTATGAGCAAGCGCAAGCTAAGGGGGCAGAAATTGCAGTCATAACTTCAGGCGGAAGATTTGCAGAAATCGCTGAAGAAAACGGTCACAATGTTATTCAAATTAGAGGAGGGTTTCCACCTAGAGCAGCTTTCGGTTTATCCTTCCCTCAGCTGTTTTTTGCCTTACACCAATACGGACTAATTAACGATGACTTTATTGGGAGTATTGAATCGGCAATGCGTTTAATGGATGCTGAAGAAAGCACCACTCAAGCAGAGGCGATGAAAATAGCGACTCAACTACACGGAACATTTCCAATAATTTACACGGAGGCTCCAATGGAAGGGGTTGCCGTTCGTTTTAGACAGCAAGTTGCTGAAAATGCAAAAATGTTATCCTCTCACCATGTAATTCCCGAAATGAATCACAACGAGCTGGTGGGCTGGAGAACTAAAAGCGAGAATCTTTCAGTAATTCTTTTTAGATCGAAAGACGAGTATTACAGAAATACCGCTCGAATTGAAAAGTCGAAAGAAATTGCTTCAAATTATACGAGTAACATCAACGAAGTGTTTGCAAAAGGAGAGGGCCGAATTCAGCAAGCCCTTTATTTAATCCATTTTGGTGATTGGATTACTTATGATCTTGCAGTATTAAAAGAAATTGACTCTGTTGAGGTAGACGTAATTACTGGTCTCAAGGACATGTTAGCTGAATTGAAGTAAACGAGAAAAAGAAATTAATTTTTTTCAAAATAGAGTCGAGCAGCTTCCTGTTCGGCTCTTTTTTTTGAATTTCCCTCTCCAACCGTTGGCACTGCTTTTCCTACAGATAATTCGCACTTAAAAAACGTTGAATTTTCTGTTTCCACCGCTAATGTGTGAAATTTATAACTCATTTTTTTACTCTGAGAGTATTCAATCAGTTTGCTTTTGAAGTTGGTTTCTGTGGTAAGAAGTTCCTCTATGTCCACATAATCTTTGATGATTTTATTTACCACAAACTTTTTACATTGCTCGTATCCTTTGTCGATATAAATTGCGCCAATAAGTGCTTCGAAAGCATCGCCAAATATTGATTTGGAGCGCGTTAAATTAACCGATGTTTCAAGAAATGTGTCCAGGCCAATGTCCACCGATAGTTGATTTAAAAAATTTCTACTGACAAGTTTTGATCGAATTTTTGTTAAAAATCCCTCATCTTCAAAAGGAAATTTTTGAAAAAAGTATTCGGCTACTATGGCACCGAGAATAGCGTCTCCTAAAAACTCAAGCCTCTCGTTACTTACCTTATCATTGGGTTGACTGTCGTTTACCACTGACTTGTGCGTAAAGGCTTGGTTGTACAATGAAAAATTTCGAGGATAAAATCCAAGAATTTCACGCAAGGTTTTTTGTTTGCTGTTGTCAGAAAGAAGAAAATATTTTATTCCTCTAAACAGACTCAATGCTTATATTTTTTTAAAAATTGCTGAAGCATTGTGACCACCAAAGCCAAAAGTATTGCTCAAAGCTGCTCGAACTTCCCTTTTAACCGCTTTGTTAAATGTAAAATTAAGTCTCTTGTCGAATTCTTCATCGTCTGTAAAGTGATTAATAGTCGGAGGGACTATATCGTGCTTAACAGATAAGATACATGCAATCGCCTCAATAATTCCCGCTGCACCTAAAAGGTGTCCTGTCATGGATTTTGTTGAGCTAATGTTTAAGTTGTACGCATGTTCTCCAAAAACACCAAGGATGGCTTTAGATTCCGCGATATCTCCAAGAGGAGTAGAGGTTCCATGAACGTTGATGTAATCGATGTCTTCCGGCTTTAAACCTGCATCTTCCAATGCATATTTCATGACATTCATTGCACCTAAACCTTCTGGATGAGGCGCTGTCATGTGGTATGCGTCTGCCGAAAGACCACTTCCAACAACTTCTGCGTAAATGGTTGCGCCACGCGCTTTGGCATGCTCATATTCTTCTAAAATAAGAGCACCACCACCATCGCCTAAAACAAAACCATCACGGTCTTTATCAAATGGACGGGAAGCTGTTGTTGGGTCATCGTTTCTTTTAGAAAGTGCCTGAAGAGCGTTAAACCCTCCAATGCCCGCTTCTGTTACTGCAGCCTCAGAACCACCTGCAACACATAGATTCATCTTACCCAAGCGAATGTAGGTAGTTGCATCTATTATAGCGTTGGTGCTAGAAGCGCAAGCCGAAACAGTAGTAAAGTTTGGTCCTCTTAATCCATGCTTAATGGAGATGTGCCCTGGAGCAATATCTGCAATCATTTTTGGAATAAAAAATGGATTGAACCGAGGAGTTCCGTCTCCGGCTCCAAAGGCCATAGCCTCGTCTTGAAAAGTTTTCAACCCCCCAATACCAGCGCCCCAAATCACACCAAAACGATCTTTATCTACAGCTTCCATGTCTAAGCCTGAGTCAGCAATAGCTTGGTCAGCGGCAATCATGGCATACTGAGCAAAAAGGTCAAGCTTACGACCTTCCTTCCTGTCAAAATGATCGTTAGGATTGTAATTTTTTACCTCGCAGGCAAATTGAGTCTTGAATAAGGAAGCATCGAATTGAGTGATGGGAGCAGCTCCGCTCCTCCCATCTAACAATGCGTTCCAATACTCTTCAACGGTGTTTCCAATTGGCGTAATTGCGCCAAGTCCGGTTACAACAACTCTCTTCAACTCCATTGTATAGAGAATTAATTATTTGCTATTTCCTTCAATGTAAGTAATTGCATCACCTACGGTAGCAATTTTTTCTGCTTGGTCATCTGGAATAGCGATGTTGAATTCCTTTTCGAATTCCATTATTAACTCAACAGTGTCTAATGAATCGGCACCTAGATCATTTGTGAAACTAGCTTCTGCCGTTACTTCACTTTCTTCTACGCCTAATTTATCAACGATAATTGCTTTTACTCTTGATGCTGTATCTGCCATCTTTTTTAATTTTAATTTAAGTTGCAAAGAAAATCCTTCTTGAAAGAATATCAAAATTTATTTTCAATGCAAGGTTAATAATTTTATTGTTGTGGATTTGTAGAAAGTGAAGCTAAGGGTGTTAAATGTTTTTTTGTCAAAAATACCACGGGAAACTTTGAAGGTGTTTTTATCAATATTCTTTCATTATCTCAGTGAGGGCTTTCCTTTCAAGGACGGGAACCTGGACTTCTTTTGCAGGAAAACCAACAGGTAACAAAAGATAAGGTTTTTCATTTTGAGGTCGTCCAAGCAGGTCCGCTAAAAAATTTAATGGGCTAGGAGTATGCGTTAACGTAACTAAACCAGCATGGTGAATTGCAGAAATGAGTATTCCGGCGGCAATTCCCACCGACTCATTCACGTAATAGTTTTTTGCTTTTCCGTTGTCGGTCTCCTCATAAGTTTGCTTAAAAATGACAATTAATGCTGGAGCGATCTCTAAAAATGGCTTTTGCCAAGTGGTGTCTAATTTTTCTAAATCTTTTAACCACTCATTGCTCATGCGACCATTGTAGTTCTCGTATTCTTCTTTTTCGGCAGCTTCTCGAACCATCTTCTTCATTGGTGCAGAAGTCACAACGGCAAAGAACCAGGGCTGTTTATGCGCCCCTGAGGGCGCCGTTGAAGCCGTTTTTATAATGTTTGAAAGAACTCCTTCAGGAATTTCTTTAGCGGAAAATTCTCGAATAGATCGCCTGCTATTTAATTCATGATAAAATTGGGCGCTTCGATCTTTTACCTGCTCTTCGCTGATATTATAAGGCTCATAAAATATAAAGCCTTCTTTTGGTTGATTTGTTTTACTCACAGAGTGATTTAAACTAAATTTGACGTTTGAGTTAAGAATATGTCCAAAGTAGTCATTTTTGCATCAGGTACAGGCAGTAACGCCGACAGAATTCTTCAATTTTTAGTCGAAAAACAAAGTTCGATTGAAATTGATTGTTTTGTTACAAATAGGGTCAACGCTGGGTTATATGACGTTGCAGATAAGTTTGAAATACCTGTTTTTTATTTTCCAAATTCAGACTTTGCTGAAGGGAACGTTATTTTAGATTTTTTGCTGAAGCGGAAAGTCCAATGGCTGGTTTTGGCAGGGTTTTTACGAAAGATTGAATCAAATATTGTGAAAGCATTTGACAACCGAATTTTTAACCTCCACCCTTCAATACTTCCGAAATATGGTGGAAAAGGGATGTATGGAAAGTTTGTACACGAGGCAGTATTGGCTGCAGGTGAACTAGAAAGTGGCATATCCATTCATTTAGTGAACAGTGAATTTGATAAAGGGGCTATTTTATTTCAAGCGAAGTGCGATATTGCAAAAGGACAAACGACAGAAGGTTTGGCATTAAAAATTCAGAAATTAGAGCACGATAACTTTGCGCGGGTAATCGAACATTTTATTTTAAAAAAGTATTAATCAGAAGGGTTTAATTTTTAATCCGTTTCCTTAAAAGGCTTAAAAATTATTGATTCAAAATTCAAAATTCTATTGAAAATAGATTACAAAACAAAAGAGAAACAACTTCGCTATGACAAAGCGTATTTGCGCATGGCGTTGCAGTGGGGATCCTTGTCACATTGTGAACGAAAGCAAGTAGGGGCGTTGATTGTAAAAGACAGTATGATAATTTCTGATGGGTACAACGGCGCACCAACAGGATTCGACAATTGCTGCGAAGATGAAAACCAGAAAACACAATGGTACGTTTTACATGCCGAGGCGAATGCAATTATGAAAGTTGCAAAGTCGACGAACAATTCGAATGGTGCGACACTTTATATAACACTATCCCCTTGCCGGGAATGTAGTAAATTAGTGCTGCAATCTGGAATTAAAAGAGTGGTATATTTAAATGCGTACAAAGATGACTCTGGGGTGAAATTTTTGGAGAAAGCTGGAGTGGAGATTGAACACATACCTAACATAGAAGAGTAGATGAAGTTGAATAGATTATTGATATTGATGCCCATTTTTGTCGCTGTTGCCCTGGCGACAGGCGTATACCTCGGTAAAAATATGGGAGGGCAGAATCAAGCACCGTTATTTTCCAAGTCAGAATTTACTCAAAACGATAAATTACACCAAATTATAGCTTATATCAACAGTGATTACGTTGACACTGTTCGGTCTCAAGAAATTATAGAAGAAACGATTAGTGAAATTCTTCAGAATTTAGATCCACATTCCTATTATATTCCAAAGCAAGATTACGCGGCAATGAATGACCCGTTGGAAGGGGAATTTGATGGTATTGGAATTGAGTTTCGAATACAAGAGGACACCATAACTGTGGTACAGGCCCTAGCTGGAGGACCTTCTGAAGAACTGGGCATAATGGCTGGTGATAGAATTGTTGCAGTAGATGGCGATGATGTGACTGGACAAACCATAAACAATAGTAGGGTTGTCAAACTACTGAAAGGGCCCAAAGGCACCACAGTGAATGTTTTAATTAAAAGAAAGGGCACGGCGGATCCAATTGATTTTGCAATACGAAGAGATAAAATTCCAGTCTACAGTGTAGAGGCAGAGTACATGATTAATGAAACAACTGGCTATGTAAAAGTCCTTCGATTTGCAAAAGACACACATGATGAATTTATGAAAGCCACGCAATCATTAAAAGAGCAGGGTATGACAGAACTGGTTTTGGACTTGAGAAACAACACGGGCGGGTTCTTAAATACGGCTGTAGACTTGTGTGATGAGTTTCTTCCAAAAGGGAAATTGATTGTTTATACCGAAGGTAAAGCACGGCGCAAACGAGAGTTTTTTGCTACTTCAAGAGGGGAGTTAGAAGAGGTGAAGGTGGCCGTTTTAATCAATGAAAATTCAGCTTCAGCAAGTGAAATCCTGGCCGGAGCCTTGCAAGATAATGACGTAGGTACAATTGTTGGGCGCAGGTCTTTCGGAAAAGGCTTGGTTCAAGAGGGAATGGATTGGCCGGATGGGTCAGGGGTGCGGCTAACGGTAGCGCGCTATTACACCCCTACAGGAAGAAGTATCCAAAAATCATATGATGATGGCTTAGAGAGCTACAATAACGAGGCTTATGACCGTTACAATAGTGGGGAACTATATAGCTTAGATAGTATTGACTTTCCCGACTCTCTGAAGTACATAACCTCTGGAGGTAAAGTAGTGTATGGAGGAGGAGGTATTATGCCAGATATTTTTGTGCCAATAGATACCATGGGTAGTTCCTATTATTTTGGAAAATTAAACTACCAAGGAGTTTTCTTCCAGTTTGGGTTTCAATATGTAGATGGTAAAAGAGATGATTTAACCAAGGAGTTTTCGGCAAGTAATTTTGCAGAAAGATTCTCTGTAACGAACAGCCTGCTTCAAGAGTTTTATGATTTTGCTGAAGATAAAGGTGTGCCCTATGAAGCTGATGGAGCGAAAATTTCGGAAGAACTAATTAAACGCCGAATTAAGGCAACCATAGCTCGCAACTTGTATCGGGAGAAGGTGTTTTATCAAGTGATAAATCAAGATGATATTGTGGTAAAGAAAGCGGTAGAAAAACTGAAGAATTAAGCTTCCACTTTACGAATCTACTAAAATCTTAACCTCTGGGAAACTCCTCCTTGATTTTGGTGTGTAAGGAGTAGTGCAAGCTTTTGCGAACCTTACAGTTCAATCGCTATGAAAAAATTACCGCTATTTTACTTTTTTCTACTAGTTTTAGTCTATCTGCACAGGGCACTATTGATAGTGTAACAGTATATCACAATAACTTTACTCTCGACTCAATAAATAGGAAGGGAACTACCAAAATTCTAAAATTGACACTATAATATATAATAATACGGCTTTAGATATCTGTGGAACGACGCCAATAGCAATCGTTTTTTAAGGTTGCACGACTTCTACCACATCATTTTATGACATAGCATACGACTCCCTTATAACTCGTGTTTATTCAAAAAAAATACATTTATATACTGCATAGGATACTTCTTCAACGGGTATTAATCCTTTGCAAACAACCGTAACCGACACACTGTTCTGGACTCCTTGTTTTATAACAAATATTTCTGATATTTAATTGGTTAGGTTTGATATATGTTTGTTTACTAATCGTGCAAAAAAACAAGGGTTTTATTGAAACGGATGTCAATTTGGTTGTGGCACAACTGTTTAATTCTACGGGAAAGTTGGTAAAAACAGCCGGGAACCCTAGTCTACAGAAATCAAATTGAAAAACTTTCCTCCGGGGTTGTATTTTGTAAAGGTCAGACTATTTAACGGGGAGGTAGTACCTAAAAGGCTGCTTGTTCAGCAGGAGTAGTTCGGTCTACCTCTAACCCCTCTCATCATCTTGTTGAACATGACTTTCAATAGTTTCAATCTCATTTGTATTTTCTGGGGTTGGGCCATAAATAAAGGTCATGTCATCTACAGGGATTACTTTCTTTCCTACTGCGACTAAGGAAACAGCCATTATAACGCATGAGATGATGATGGTATATAATAAAATACCTGAATCAAATGCTTCCGTTTGATATTCGGCAGGAATAGCAAAGAACAATAAAATGGTGATTAATCCCCGTGGGGCGAGCCAAATTTGAGGGTTAATGTCTTTTTGTACGAATAGTTTAATGGCAACAATTCTAACTGCGTAAAGAGCCGCTAAAATGGCTAAACTAATCAAGGCAACTTTTAAGTTAAGCAAAGAGGTAAGGGTAATGGTAATGCCAAAAAGAACAAAGAAAAACGTCCGAACAACAAAGGCTGTTTCCATGGTAACCAAATGAAAATCATGCAAAATACCCTTTACTTTACCTGGATCGAGCCATTTTTTTAAAACGCCTCTAAAAAATATTTTATTGTTGTTAAGCACCAGCCCAAAAATCAAGATAATTAGCAAGGAAGAGAGGTGGAATAGTTTGCCTACAGCATAAAGAATTAGCAGCACAGCAATTAATAAAAATAACTTTACTTGAGAGTTCATTTTTTGAAAAACAAGCACTAACCCATAACTTATAATAACACTAAGAACAATGGTAATTGAAATATTGCTCACGACATCCCAAATCACAACTTGTGCATTTTCTGCACCTGCATTTCCTATTAAAAAATAGAAAACCATGATGCCTAGGATGTCTGAAAAGGTACCCTCGTACACCATAAACTCCTTTTTTTCTTCACCCAAACCACCAACAGATGGAATAATAATCGCACTGCTCATAATGGAAAGCGGAACAGCATAAATGATGCAGGTGAAAAAATCATCAATAACGAAAGCGTTGATAATGTATGCAATCGCGGCAGTTGAAAAGAAAAGCGAAACCAGAGCAACGCTGAACGATTTCCAAATAATAGGCCACTTTTTCTTGGTAAGCTCAAGGTCTAAGGCGGCTTCTAATACAATCATTATTAGCCCAACTATACCCAGCACTTCTAGCAAGCTGAACAATTGTTTACCCGCTGACATTCCCATAAAATTCATCCCCTGCTTGATGAGAATACCCAAAATAATTAGCATTAGAACCGAAGGGACATTTGTTTTTTGAGAGATGACATTGAAAAAATAAGAAAGAATGATGATGAGACTTATCCCAATAATGGCAATGTAGGGGTTGATTACTTCCATAGTTTCTTCAAGTTTATTTTTGAATTTGATTTCTCCGCTTCCGTTGGGAATAAATCTTCAAAAATTTGGTGTGCTAAAATTGGGAAATTTTCGCTTATAATTACGTTAATATCGTTTTGGTGATTTGAAAAATTTGTTCTTGAAATACCGGTAGTTAAAATGCTTCCTTCTTTTGAATACAAGGTATAATGCAACCGAACGACTCTTTCAAACTTACCGTGTTGCACCGCAACTATATCAGAATAATCATTTTTTATATCGAGCTGGTTCACAAACAAAAAATAGTCATTGTCGAACTTGAAATGCATGCTGTCAAGCATTCGCTGATCTTTGATAACCGTTTTGATGTAGCGCTCTCGAACATCCCTGGCAGCAACAACTTGCCCATTATTTATCTGACCCCTTTGGTATGTATCGTGTTTTTTCTTCTTCAGTTTGGCTTTTAATTGCTCAGCCTTGTTTTTTTCTTCGGTATTGGACACCAACTCATATTCCAAGGTTAGGTTGTCGTAGACATAGCTTAAATCCTCTACCACCGCAGTATCTTGCATGCCGTAAAACGAGCTGACCTTGCATTTTTCTTGAAATGCATAATAGATGCTTTGGTCAATGCCTGCGGTAAACCTTGCGATAATTTGCTCTGAGGTTAGGTGGTTGTACTCAGCCAAAGCCTTGTTCATGTCGCTGAGGTACATTTTACTTTCGAAGGGTACTACCAAGACTGACTTTTGGCTTAGGTTTATGGCCTGGTCGGTAAAACGCAAGGTGGAATGCTGTGCTTGAATAAATCCACAAAACAACATTACCATGAAAAGAAGGATGTTCTTCATGTTCTCTTTTTTTCAAAGATAGCCTCGTGCAGGTGCTTGGTACTGCGAATAAACTCAAGGTTTAAAACACAGTATTGTTAACAATTAGTTGAATAGTTTTAAGATGTCATTTCCATTGGCAAACACCATTAACGAGAGAAGAATCACAATTCCGGCAACCTGTGCATACTCCATGAATTTTTCAGGTGCTGGTTTCCCAACAACCATTTCATACAACAAGAACATAACATGTCCCCCATCCAATGCCGGAATTGGTAAGATGTTCATAATGGCCAAAATAATTGATAAAAATGCTGTAAAATTCCAAAAACGCTCCCAATCCCAAGTGGTTGAAAAAGCCTTTCCTATGGTAATAAAACCGCCCATTGACTTGTATGCTCCGGTTTCAGGAGTAAACATCAACTTCATTTGCTTTAAATATGAGTCGAACTTATTGTACGCTTCTCTACAACCTTCAGGAACTGATTGTGCAAAGGTGTAAGTTTCTACGCTGAACTGAAGTTGTTTGTCTAATGCTTCCACTCCAATTCCAATTGCCCCTTCTTTTGAGACTTGCACCAGTAACTCTTCAACTTGCCCGCTTCTTAAAACCTTTACACTTACTTCTTGGTCCTTATTTTTTTGAATTTGCTCTATCAGGTCCCTCCAAAACTCCACCTCAACACCTTGAACAGCTGTAATTAAATCTCCTTCTAACAGGCCGCCTTTTGCTGCATTGGACCCTTTGCTTACTGAACCAATTTTTGGTTGAACGGCAATCTGTAAAAACGGCTTTTGATTTTCTAACATCTTTGAGACTGCGTCAATTGGCATTGGGAGGTCTAAAATTTGCCCTTTTCGGTCAACGGTCACCGTTTTGTCATCTTCCAATAAAATGTTAATTTGTACGTCGCGGAACTTTTTTATTTTTTCACCGCCAACAGCTAGCACTTTGTCGCCGCTTTGAAATCCAAATATTTGTGCCGTAGAGTCAGCATGTACACCATAAGTCATGTTTTCAGGTGCCATGTATTCTCTTCCCCAAACAAACATGACCATGATGTAAATCAAAATCCCGAGAATGATGTTTACCGTAACGCCACCCAACATTATAATCAAACGCTGCCATGCTGGTTTTGATCGAAATTCCCAAGGCTCAGCAGGTTTTTTCATCTGCTCTTTGTCCATTGATTCGTCAATCATTCCAGAAATTTTTACATAGCCACCCAGGGGCAACCAGCCAATTCCATATTCCGTTCCACCCTTTTTAAATTTAAAAAGGGAAAACCATGGGTCAAAAAATAAATAGAATTTTTCAACCCTAGTTTTAAATAGTTTGGCAGGTATAAAATGCCCTAGTTCATGTAAAATGACTAGAATCGATAAACTTAGGAGCAATTGACTTGCTTGAATTAGAATTTCCATTCAAAAAAATTAAGGGGCAAAGATAGTTAATATAAAAGGCTTGAATAACCTAGAGAACTGCTAAAACTCTTCGTTTAGAATATTTAACAACAAGGAAAGAAGTAAGTTTAAATTACAATAATTCTGAGGCCAGTCTTCTGGCTTCTGTATTGCAATTAACATAATCGTCAATCCCAGGGTTTTTTACAAAAGTTGCTTTGTACAGCACTTGTTCATTGATGTTTGCAATGTCTAAAAATTTGATTTTGTCTTGCAAAAAGGCTGCATTAGTAATTTCGTTAGCAGCGTTTAAAGCACATGCTGCTGTGCCTCCTAGTTCCAGCGCTTGGTAAGCTAATGCTAAATTTTTAAATGTTTTTTGGTCAGCTTTTTCGAATGTTAACTCAGGATAATCCATAAAATTGAAACGCGGGAAGTCTGAGCGAATTCGCTGAGGGTAAGCTAACGCATACTGAATGGGTAACTTCATGTCAGGCAAGCCCATTTGAGCCTTCATACTGCCATCTTCAAACTGAACAACCGAATGAATAATGGATTGAGGGTGCACGACGGTATCAATTTGATGGCTTTCCAATTGGAACAACCATTTTGCTTCGATTACCTCTAAGCCTTTGTTCATGAGAGTGGCCGAATCTATGGTGATTTTTGCTCCCATTTCCCAGTTGGGGTGTTTTAAGGCTTGCGCTTTTGTGACAGATGCCAATTTCTCTGCGCTCCAGCCTCTGAATGGACCACCCGATGCGGTCAAATATATTTTTTCAATTTTGTTATGAAACTCTCCTGCTAAGCATTGAAAAATGGCAGAGTGCTCAGAATCGACAGGGAGTAAAGGGACTTGGTATTGATTTGCCAAATCCGTTATAAGAGCGCCTGCAACAACCAACGTCTCTTTATTTGCTAAGGCAATGGCTTTTTTAGCTTTAATTGCTGCAATCGTAGGTTTTAACCCCGCATAACCTACCAAAGCGGTGAGCACTAAGTCAACTTCTTCCATTTGAACCACATCCTCCAAAGATTTTTCTCCGCAATATGTTTTAATACCCTCCTTCCACAAACGCTCGGAAAGAGATTCGTACTTTGATTCATCAACTATGACTACGGTATTGGGTTTGAATTCAAGCGCTTGTTGAAGCAATAACTCATCGTTTGAGTATGCCGTTAATACTTCGACTTCAAACTTATCCGGGTTTTGTCTAATTACATCAAGTGCTTGTGTACCAATAGATCCTGTTGATCCTAATAGGGAAATTTTCTTTTTAGCAGAGGTCTCATTCATTTGTAAAGAAACTTTTTTGTAAAAGTAACGCAGATATAGTTGTAACTAATCGGCAAAATCGGATATTTGTACCATACAAGCGAATAAGCTTACAATGAATCAACAAGACTCAAAGAAACGTACTATTATTTCCTTTAGTATTGCACTTGCAACTGCAGTGATGAGCATTTATATTCAAAACTATACTGACAGTAAAGTTATAAAAGAGCAGTCTTTTGAAGCGAAAGCGAGTCCAATGGAAGGGGCAGAATTTGTGAAAACCCTGAATTAACGTGACGCTTTTCTCTTCATACTCTGCAAAACCTTACCCGCATCCCGCATCGATTTAATTTTAATTAGATCTCCATTTCCCAAAGTTGCAATTTCTTTTAGCGATTTATTCGTCCAGCTCTCATTCTTTATTCCCAACACCGTGATGGTTAGCCCGTCTTCCGCAGTTTTTTTGATTTTCCTCCGCAAACTCATGTTGTTTTCACCAATGTTAAACGCCCCATCTGAAGCTAAAAAGATCTGATTATTACCATTTGCTAAAAAGTTGTTTTTACCCACCAGAATGGCCTTTTTAATTCCTTTCACCGCATTGGTGCTTCCGTCCGCCTCTAGTTCTTCAATTTGCTGTTTAATTTCAGTTTTTAAATTCCCTTTTGAAGTAGCTAAGACCACTTTTGCTTCACCTGAGTACGTGACAATTGTAATGTAGTCTATCTCTCTCAGAGGCCCTAGCAGTTCAACCATCGCCTTTTTTAAAATCTCCATTTTTTGTTCTTCTCGCATGGAAGTAGAGGCGTCAATTAAAAAAACAATGTTATTTGGCTTATAGGATTGATCCAGTAAATTGGGTGGAATTGTTTGTTCTTCTGCCACTGTTTCTTTTTGCTCCAAAACAACGGCTTTTTTAACAAGCTGTGGTTTTTCTTCCTGAACAGTTTTTTTTGCCTTGTCTTCAACACTAGCCTTTGTTGTATCTTTCACTTTTCCGAATAAAATACTTCCCAAGGAAGGGGCATCTCTTCTATTTTCTGGGCTAGTTCTGGATTTTTTATTTTTAATTGGTCGTTCTTTCCGAGCAGCTGAGTAAACTTGCGCAGGTTGCGGTTTGATTGCCTCACTTGAAGTTTCTATTTCCGATTTAACTTCCTCAACCTCTTCCGCTCTTTGAGTTTCGTGGAGCACATGCAAGTCTTTTTTACTTTCGGCGTCATATAAAATCAAATTAAAGCTTTGGATTGCAGCAACCGGCTGAGTTTTGCCATTTGGCGGTTTTAGTGAACTGCCAAACTGAGGGCAAGCAGTTCGATTATTTTTTGGCAAGTCCTTAACAACAGCTTTCACTTTTATTTCAACAGGGGTTGAATTATTGCTGAAATAGAATTGCACTGTCCTTTCAATTTTACCTTTTCCATCGGGATTTAGTTTAATTCTTATTCCCTCCTTTTCTCCTGATTTAAAGGTGTTGGAAGTGTATTGAAAGCCTACGTTTTCTTCTGCTTCAATGCGCAATAGAAAGACGGACTCGGAAGAAATATTTTCAACGTTAAAATCTATAATATCAGAGTTTAGCAAGGAAATTTCGCCGAGGTCGAAAGTAGATTGGCTCAATTCAATTTGACCGATGGCCAATAAATTGCTTAAGAAAACTAATAGAAGCTGGATGATTTTCATGTGCTGCATAAATCAAATACCGTGCAAAAGTGTGATTTTTAAATCAAAATTAATCTGGGGGGCATGGCCAACTCATAGAATTAAAATTTGAAGTAGTTTAGCTTTTGAAAAAAAAGAGATAAGATCGAGTGATTAATCGGCTAATAGATAAAATTGGTAGGAGCTTGTTGGGCAACTCAATGTGGTTGTTCATTGACAAGCTGGTTCGGTTAATTGTTGGCCTATTTGTTGGCGTTTTGGTAGCAAGGTATTTAGGGCCCGAGAACATGGGGATCTGGAATTATTGCATTGCTATATTTACTTTTTTTGTCATTTTTCCTTCTTTAGGGCTAGAACATATCAGCCCTCGTGAGTTTGTAAACCGCAAAGGAGAGGAGGAGAAGCTATTAAACACTGCGGTAAAATTAAAATTTATTGGAGCCACATTCGGAATCGTTCTTTCGGTGCTTTTCATGGGCTTTTTTAAAGGCTTCTCCAGTTATTTAATTCCTTTAGTTTTCATCTTAACTTCTGGGTATTTATTTCAGTCATTCGATATAATTGACTTTTACTATCAGTCAAGACTGGAGCAAAAAAAATCAGTCATTGCGAGAATGGTTGCGTTTTTAATCGTCTCTGTTTATAAACTATACTTGGTTCAATCTGATGCTCCATTGATTTGGTTTGTAGCTTCTTCAACTATAGATTTTGGCATAGGAGCAATAGGCCTAATTTATTCACTTAAAAAATCTCGGGTTCAATTAAAATGGAGGATGTTTGATTGCAAGTTAGCAAAAGCATTGTTAAAAGATTCGTTGGTCTTTTCAGTTAGCGCGCTCGTTATTGTCATTTACTTTAAGGTGGATCAGGTCATGATCACAGAGATTTTAGGAGAGCAACAAAATGGAATCTATTCGATTTCTGTTCGAATTTATGAGCTATTTGTCTTTTTACCAGCTGTCTTAGTGTCCTCTTTTTTACCAGTAATCACTCGAAAATTTCAAGAAAACGAAGTTGAATTCAAGGCAAGTTTGAAACAGCTGTATAGTGTTCTTACTTATTTGTCTATTATTTTCACGGTATTGGTTTGGTTTTTTGGCCCCTTTGTAATGGATGTCTTATATGGCGAGGAATACAGTGGCTCAGGGGAGATTCTGCAATATATAGGCTTGGGTTTCTATTCTGTTTTTATTGGAATGGGGACTGGGAATTATCTCATTATTCGCAACAAGAAAAAGTTTGTTCTACTAAAAAGTTTTGTAGGGTTAGTGGTTAACGTAGTGTTGAACCTTTGGCTTATTCCTAAAATGGGAATAAACGGAGCGGTGATTGCTTCTATCATTTCCAATTTTATTGCCACTTTCATGATTTTAATAATGAAAGATAATCACGCCCATCTGGCACTCATTCTATCTCCTTTTAATATTTCTTCCATCCGACGGTTTATAAAATACTAAGCACATCTTTGATTAAATTAAGTAAGAGGATTTAGATTTGTATTTTTGGTCTTAAAAGTAGCATATGAGTAGGTATAACAGCAGAAAGGAAAGATGGGTGAAACGATTACTCCCCCAAAGTCAAAAGGACGGGTATCAGCTAAAAATTGATAAATCAAAGGTTGACCAATGGGAAAAGGCTGGCAGACCATCTCCTCCTCCTCATGTTATTAAGGTGAGAACAGTTACTGCTTTTCAGAAACAAACAAATTACAATACCCTTGTTGAGACAGGAACCTTTATGGGAGACATGATCCTTTCCCAATTGAATAACTTCACTAAAATTTATTCCATTGAACTGAGCGAAAATTTTTGGCAAAATGCGAAGGAATTGTTCAAAAATGAAACTCAGGTTAATTTGTTACAAGGAGATAGTGGGAAGAAAATGCACGAGCTTATAAAAGAGTTGGATGAGCCCGCTATTTTTTGGTTAGACGGGCATTATTCTGGAGTCGGTACTGCTCGAGGAGAAAAGCTCTCTCCTATTTATGAAGAATTAAGAGCCATATTTAGCTCCACAGTATTGCATTGTTTGTTGATAGACGATGCAAGGTTATTTGATGGAACAGAGGATTACCCCAAATTAGAGGATTTAAAAGCATTTATTCTAAATAACAGGCCAAATGCGACGATCAATGTTGACGCAGATACGATAAGTGTTATTTATTAAAGGGCGCATAAAAAAGGAATGCTTCGTTAATCATTTAATGTGCTGAAATATTGGAATTTAATTGATCATTAGCATGCCTACGCTATATTTATTACAAATCTTATCCGAAAATAAATTTTAAGAATAATCACCATGAAAGAATTACTAAATACTTTTATTTCAAGAGCTTATCTTTATGGGTTTGATGCATACAAATTTAAGAGTAGCATCAAGGGATTATCTTTCTACAGGAACGATTTAAAAGAACTAATACGACAAAAGGGAGAGGATGACTCTTTCCCATTTGGAGAGAAAAAGCAAATTTTAGATGAAAGAGAAGCATCATCAGGAAATATGACTGGACATTATTTTCATCAGGACCTTTATGTAGCAAGAAGGCTTTTTAAAGCCAATCCTAAGAAACATTTGGATATTGGATCGAGAACCGATGGCTTTGTTGCGCACGTGGCTTGCTATAGAGACATTGAGGTAATGGACATTAGACCTCAGGATATTGATATTGAAAACATCACATTTAAACAGGCTGATTTGATGATTTTGCCAAAAGACTTAATAGAGGAATATGATTCGATTTCTTCCTTACATGTAATCGAGCATTTTGGCTTAGGCAGATATGGAGACCCGGTAGATTACTATGGTCACTTAAAGGCATTGGAGAACATAACCAAAATGCTAAAACAAGGAGGCGCTTTTTATTTTTCAACTCCTATTGGAAGACAAAGGATTGAATTTAACGCACATCGAATTTTTTCAGTTGAGTATTTGATGTCTATTTTCAAGAAGGAATATGAAGTAGAGCGATTTTCCTATGTAAACGATGAAGGGAATTTTTTCGAGAACGCAGCCCTGGATAAAGAGGCGATTGCAAAGAACTATAACTTTAATTACGGCTGTGGTATTTTTGAACTTAGAAAAAGATAGCCTAGCGGTATGAAAGGACAAATTAAAAGTATTTTAGCTAAAGTTGGTGTTAGAAATAAATATGATGCCCAACGATACCGTCAATATACAAAATTGAAGGAGAGCCTCGAGCAGGGTAAGTCTACTCAGGAAAAAGGTGCGGTATTACTTATTTTTTCAAAAGACAGAGCAATGCAATTAGACGCCTTGCTTCGGAGCTACTTCCACTATTCTAAGAATGTTATTTCAGTTCACATTTTATACCGTGCTTCTGAAAAGAAGTTTGAGCAGGGATACGAAGAATTGATGTCAATTTATAAAAACAAACAAGTTGATTTTATTGAAGAGAAGTCTTTTAAACTTGATCTTAAAGGACTGTTTGAAAGGATAACCTCTTCAAAGGTAATATTTTTAGTAGATGATTTATTTTTTAAAAACACAGTGGATTTTAAGAAATTTACTGCAATCGACCCAAAGAAGTACGTTGCTAGTTTAAGAATGGGAAAGCATTTAAATTTCTCCTACACCCTTCAAAAAAAACAAAAATTACCCGTGCTTTTTATACCAGAGGAGCAAACAGACATGCTAAGCTGGTGTTTTAGCAATGCTGAACTTGATTGGGCTTACCCACTTTCTGTGGATGGGCACTTATTTGATAGCAATGAATTAAGAATTCTTGTAAATGAGTTAGAATACAAAGCGCCTAATTCTTTTGAAGAAGCCCTTCAAGTAATGAAGCCTCTTTTTAATAAAAGAAAAGGCTTGTGTTACCCTGAGTCTATCCTTGTCAACAACCCCTGTAATAAAGTACAGTCAGAGAATAACAACATCTCAGGAGAAATGACAATTGAGGAGTTGAATGCGAAATGGTTATCAGGGTACCGAATTGATTTTGAGAAGCAGGAAGGGCTTTTAAATGAAAGCGCCCACCAAGAGTTAACAGTAGAATTTATAAAAAGATGAGTTTGAATACGCCGCTGGTAAGTGTTATTATGCCTGCATACAATGCTGAAAAATACATTGCGAAATCGATTAGGTCAATCATTTGTCAAACGTATAAAAATTGGGAACTAATTATCGTAAATGATGGCTCTACAGATGGAACTGCGCAAATAATTCAGGAATTCTTGCAGAAAGACAGTCGTTTGAAATTGTTAGATAATGGTACAAATAAGGGGCTAATTGTCACACGGAACAAAGGCCTTGCAGCTTCAAATGGGAAATACATTGCGAACTTAGACAGTGATGACCTTGCAAATTCAGAAAGATTAGAAAAACAAGTAGCTTTTTTAGAAAACAACACAGCGCATGTGCTTTTAGGTTCGGCCTGCATTCATATTGACGCGAAAGGGAAGAAGATTGCTTCGATAGAAAGAAACATACCGAATGATCACCTTAAAACACTGTTGCTGTTCAGTAATTATTTTATTAATTCATCTGTTATGATGCGAGCAGATCAGGCAAAAACACTTCGCTATATAGAAGGCTTTGCTCCTGCAGAAGATTATCAATTTTTTTCTCAGTTGTGCAAACTTGGGTCCGTTGGGAATTTAAACGAAAAGTTGGTAGAGTATAGAATTCATGATCAAAACGTGAGTAGTTTGCAAAAGGGTGAAAAGCTTTCTGCTGTTAAAAAAATTCAAGAAGCATTGTTGCACGTTTTAACAGTAACTCCGTCATCAAAGGAACTCGAAAGTCATTCCAGCTTGGTAAATGGACTTTCTAAAGCGTCTGCGAGTGAGCTTCAACCTACTGAAGACTGGCTATTGAGTCTCATTGCAGGAAACCAAAAGGCGATGATTTACCCTGAAGCTATTTTTAATTACTACTGCGGGTTTTTCTTTAGAAGATTTTGCCAAGGAACTGGCTTAGGTAGAAAATCGATATCTTTTTTTAAAAAATCACCCCTTTCAAAATACCTTAAAGGAGATTTGAAAGGGAATTCTATTTTCTTTGTAAAGTCATTATTAAGCATAAGTTAGTATGAATTCTTTGTTAGTAAGCGTTGTAATACCTGTCTATAATTCTATCGATTTTTTAAACGAAACGCTGGAGTCTGTTAGAAATCAAACCTATAAAAACATTGAAGTAATCGTTGCAGATAATGGCTCTAATGACTTGTCAACACTAGAATACCTGAAAGCACTAGAAAAAGAAGTTAACGTTATTTATACGGGGAAAACAGGAGTTTCTAATGCGAGAAATAAAGCGATAGAAGAGGCAACCGGAGTATTTGTTTTGCCCCTTGATTCTGACGATATCATTCTTCCTTCATTTGTTGAGGAGTGCATTAAAGTTTTTGAATCCGACCAAACCATCTCGGTGGTGAGAACTCAAATTGAACTTTTTGGAAAGAGAAAAGGGAAAATTGAATTTGCTACATATAATTACGCTACCTTATTGGCCAGAAACCTAATGGTTGTCACGTCTATGTTTAAAAAGAGCGATTGGCAACGTGTTGGAGGGTATGACATTAAATTTCTAAGAGGCTTTGAAGACTGGGAGTTTTGGCTAAATTTATTAAAAAGTGGAGGGAAAGTACATACCATTCCAGAACCTCTTTTTAAATACAGAATACGGAGAGGAAGCAGGAATCAGTCGTTAAAACAAAAGGATTTAATGGAAATAAGAAAGATGCTCTGGGAAAAGCACCGGGAGCAGTATTCTAAGCACTTTGTAGATCCTAAAGAATCATTTGAATATAAACTTATTGCCGACAGCAAATATTTAAAATTTGGGAAGCTGTTATTAAGCCCTTTCTCCTTTTTAAAATTAATGGACTAATGGCAGCTATACCTAAAATTGCTGCCGTTCTAGTTGTGTATAAGCAGCCTATTGAAAAAACAGAAACGTACCGGTCTCTTCTGCGAAATGCCAATTTTTCTTATCTGGTTTATGACAATAGCCCAGAGCCGCAAAGTGTAGAAAATAATAAAGGGGTTACCTACCTTCATAACTCAAAGAACCCGGGGGTAAGCACAGCATACAATGAAGCAATAAAATGGGCAAAGGGCATTTCCGCGAGTCATCTATTATTGTTGGATAGTGATTCCATTTTTCCAGAAAACTCAGAGGAATGTTATGAGAAGGCAATTGCCGAGTTCCCTAAAAAATTGATTCTACCTAGTTTGTTTTCGGGGCAAAGAAAAATTTCCCCTTTTTATTTTTCAAAGGGAAAAAGCCACTACGGAGATACAATAGAGGAAGGAGAGCTAACCCTTGGGAAACAGCTGGCAATTAATGCGGGAACACTGCTGCCTCTTTGTCAACTACGGGATATTCGTTTTAATGAAAAGCTACCCTTAGATTGGAGTGACGTTGATTTTTTTAGGAATCTAGCTGGCACAGCAGTCGAAGCGCAGCACATTGCGCTCACGGTGCAGCATGGTTTATCTGAGCACGAAGAAAGGTCATTGGCTTCTGCTAAATTTAGGTTTGAACTTTATTTAAAGGGAATTTCGATTGTTTCAAGTAGTGTTTCTGAAAAGTTAATGATGTACTTTTGGGCGAAGCTAAGAGCGCTGAAGATGTGCTTCCAATATAAAACACCGTGGTTTTTAATTCAATTTATCAGGAATTTATATGCATAAGCCACAGATTCAAATCTTATTATCAACCTACAATGGGTCTTCTTTCTTAAAAGAGCAATTGGATAGCATTTTGGGTCAAACAGCACGGAATTGGCAGTTGTTAATTCGCGACGATGGATCGACAGATGGGACAAGGGAGATTATACAGGAATACCAGACAAGATTTCCAGATAAAATGAAGCTGGTTTCCGGCGGGTCGGGTGGAGATTCAAGCAGTAGTTTTATGTCCATGTTGCCCTTTGCAGAAGCCCCTTATCTTATGTTTTGCGACCAAGACGATGTTTGGACTGCAGAGAAAGTAGAAACGGCTTTTCATGAAATTGTAGCATTGGAAAAACAATCTCCTATCGCGTTATATTTTACGGATATGAAGGTGGTGGATAAAGAAATGAAGAAGCTAGAGCCTTCCTTTTTTAAACAACAAAAACTAAAACCTGAATGGAGCGAGAACCCTTACTTTGCTTTTGCGCAGAGCATGGGAGCGGGCTGCACCATGATTTTTACCCAAGCGTTGGTTCAACAATTACATCAGATTAAAACTCCCCTGTTTCAGCACGACCATTGGTTATTGATGCATGCTTCTTTCTATGGGAAGGTTGGGTTTAGTGCAGAAAAAACGGTTCTTTACCGTCAACACGAATCCAATGCTGTGGGGTCACATGAAATTAATGTAGCCTATTTCTTAGCTAAAATCACTTCCGTTCAGAAAGTTTTTTCTCGTTGGGTTTACATTAAAAAACAATTTGGATCCCATATTTCTATTGTTCAGCTAATGAGGGCAAAGTGGAAGTTAAATAGGGAGCGATTTTGAGTAAACGAGGAATAAATACTTATTGAAAGCATCCCGTGAATAAAAAGTAGACTTTCGATTATTCCAACCCTGAGATAAGCGGTAGATTTACATATCATTCAAAGAGAACATGAACAAGGTAAATCAGTATATAAATCAAGGGATAAACTTCAGTATACTTTTTATAGCTGTTACTTTCCCTTTACCTTATAAAATTTCTAACCTGGGAATTGTTGCGCTAATAATACTTTGGGTTTTTCAGAAAATAGCAACGAGAAGCTGGCCAAAGGTTAAGGTGGAAAGCAAACAAGAGCTTGTGATATTCTTTTCTTTTATCGGTTTTTTTGCGTGGCAAATAATCTCTTTGTTGTACACGGATGACCTTACAAATGGGCTAAAGAATCTGGAGGGAAAACTAAGTCTACTCGTTTTTCCATTGGTTTTGTTTGATTTGAAACTAGATATAAAGCAGCTTCTTTTTTGGTTAAAATCCTACGTGTATTCGATGGCTCTTTGCACTGTTTTTTTATTGTTTCAGTCCATTGCTCATTATTTTTCAGAGGGCAGTTTGCTGACCTACCACGACTTTACAAATTCGTTGGATTTTCATGCTGTGTTTTATTCTTATTACATCTTTCTGTCAGTATTGATTAGCATATTTCTATTTCAGAGAAACGAACTAACTAAGCTGGAAAAAAAGGTCTTCATTGTAGGTCTTGTTTTATCTTTTGTGGGGTTGATTATTTCTGCCTCAAAAAACGTGTTAGTGGTTACTAGTCTTTTCCTAGTCTTAGGATTCATTTTTCGCGCTTTTAAGCAGAGAATAGGGCTAAAAGAAGTTCTTATTGTTTTACTCATTGGAGCTTCTGCTGTATTTGGTATAGCTAAAGTTCCGGCAGTAAAAAATCGGATAGCTGAGCTTACGCAGCTGAATGGAATGGAAAATTTGGAGAAAATAAAGAAGGGACAATTAATTGTTGCCGAAGACATTCCCAAATTCAACGGAACATCAATGAGAATTACATTTTGGTATGTGGTGGTCAAGAAAATGATGCAAGAAGAGGTGATGTTGCTCGGCTACTCTCCGGGTGATAGACGAGCAGTGGTCAATAAAGAATTTTATAAAAATGGACTAAACCCTTGGTATGAGAATTACAACATACACAATCAGTTTATTCAAGTTTTGGCTGAACTAGGCATCGTGGGGTTAGCCCTCTACTTACTCATGCATTTGAGTTTGTTTATCGCAGCCATTAAGAATAAGAATTATCTCTTGGTAACCTTTCTACTGGGTTTTATGATTTTTCAAATGACCGAATCAATCATCGAGCGCAACAAGGGCATTGTTTTTTTTCTGTTTTTCTTAGTATTATTAGTACAAATAAAACCACTTTTAAATGAAAATAGGAATACTCGGAACTAGGGGAATACCCAATCATTATGGGGGGTTTGAGCAATTTGCCGAATACCTTTCTGTTGGCCTGGTTCAAAGAGGGCATGAGGTAGTGGTCTATAACTCTTCGGATCACCCCTATCAAAAAGAAGAATGGAATGGAGTAAGTATTCAGCATTGCAAAGATTGGGAGGGGAGCATTGGAACTGCCGGTCAATTTATTTATGACTTCAATTGTATTGTAAATGCTCGAAAACAGAATTTCGATATTTTACTTCAATTGGGGTATACGAGCAGTTCTGTTTGGAAGAGAATATTACCAAAGAAAACAATAGTTGTTACCAACATGGACGGATTAGAATGGAAGAGGTCAAAGTTCAGCTCTTCCATTCAGCACTTTTTAAAGAAGGCAGAAAGGTGGGCGGTAGAGAGTTCAACTCATTTGGTTGCAGATTCCAAGGGAATTCAAGCGTACTTGAAAGATAACTATCAGGTTGACGCTACTTTTATTGCCTACGGATCCGATCTCTTTTCAGCAACAGATGCTTCAATTTTAGATGCGTACGATTTGACTGAGGGGGCATACAATATGTTGATTGCCCGCATGGAGCCCGAAAATAATGTGGAGGTGATTCTGGATGGCGTAGTTCAGTCTGCAAATCGGCAAAACTTTCTGGTGATTGGAAAAACAGAGAACGTTTTTGGGAAGTACTTGGTAAATAAATTCAAAGCAAACGCAAACATTAAATTTTTAGGAGGCATATACGACATCCATGTATTGAATAATTTGAGGCATTACTCAAACTTCTATTTTCATGGACACTCTGTGGGAGGAACAAATCCTTCCTTGCTTGAAGCAATGGCTTCATCTGCGTTTATAGTGGCGAATGATAACGCTTTTAACGCTGCTATTGTGGAGACAGACGCCTTATACTTTTCAACCTCCGACGATATAAAAAGAATATTGGACAGTCCCCTTAGCCCAGATTTGAAGCGAAAATATATTGCTTCAAATCGAAAGAAGATTGAGAATTTATATTCTTGGGAAATTATCATTCAAGGCTATGAAGACTTATTCCTTAAATTAGCCGAAACAAAGGAAAGTTAGTGTATAAAAATCACGAATATCTTCTTTCACTCTATTATAGAGTAGCCGATTTAATTGGATTAAACATCGCCTTTTTTCTAGGGGTTTATCTTCGGTTTTATTCTGGTAATTCTTTCGATTTTCAAATCGAAACAGATTTCTCTTTTGTAGAAAGTAATTATGCTAGTCTGTTATTGTTCATTAACATCACGTGGTTATTTATTTCTAACTCTCAAAAAATTTATGCCCTCCAGAGCTTTGCAACTAAGAATCGATATGTTTTTGCAATTGCCACCGCTATTGTGCTGCAGTTCCTAATCACTATCGCATTTAATGGGCTGATTAAAACCTTCTACTCAAGAATATTCCTGTTGTACACGTATTTGAGTTTTGCATTGTTATTTATTATCGGCAGAAAGATTACTTACTGGGTTTCTCAGAGGAGAATTGCAAAAAAAACAAAGCAAAACTCTATTGTGCTATTTGGGAGAAAAAATGCCCTGTTGGAAGTTTCTGATTTTTTGAGAAATAATATTTCTACAGAAACCATGCAAATCATTGAATTGGAAATAGAAGGAATTCAGCTAGAAGAATTGGAAAAAATCAATGAAAGTTATCCCATTTCAGAGATCTTCATCCCCCTTTCAGATTACGGCGAAAACCAAATAGAAGAACTTTCTAACTTCTGCGACAATCATTTTATTCGGTTGCGGTTAATTTTTGACTGGAAGAAGGTAGGAGCTAGAAAGCTTCATTTGAGCAGGTACAATCAAACTACTGTATTAAAAGTAGCACTTACTCCATTGGATGATCAGTATAACTCTTTGGTCAAAAGGGGGTTTGATCTTGTTTTTTCATTATTACTTATGGTTTTGTTGTTCAGTTGGTTATTTCCACTATTGGCAATAGTGGTTAAGTTAAGCTCAAAAGGACCAGTTTTTTTCAAGCAAAAGCGGTCAGGCATAAATAACAAAGGCTTTAATTGCTACAAATTTCGCAGTATGCGCCAGAATTCGGATGCTGATTTAAAGCAAGCGACTCAGAACGATCCGAGAATTACCAAAGTGGGAGCCTTTTTGAGAAAAACCTCTTTGGATGAGTTACCCCAATTTATTAACGTGCTGAAAGGGCAAATGAGCATTGTGGGTCCACGGCCGCACATGCTAAAGCATACAGAGGAATACAGCAACTTAGTGGGCAATTTTATGAACCGGCATGCCATTAAACCCGGCATAACAGGTCTCGCTCAAATCAAGGGATATCGTGGAGAAATTAATGACTTTACCTTGTTGCAGAACAGAGTGCGCCTCGATCGTTTTTACGTTAACAATTGGACGCTCTTTTTTGACATGAGGATTGTCTTATTGACGGTTTCAACCTTGTTTAAAGACCATAAATAAGCGCTACTATTTTTGGTCCGAAAACGACCATCCCAATGGTTATTGCAAAAATAGAAGCGACCAAAACGGCAGCCGAGGCATAGTCTTTTATCGCTCCAATTGTAGAATCAAAGTTAGGCTCCACCCTATCTGAAAGCCTTTCAATAGCGGTGTTAAATAATTCAGAAAGAAAGACCAAGACAATTGCTAGAAATAACCATTCTGTAGCAGTTAATTGAACGATTATTCCAGCGATACTCACCGCAGTCATAAAAAACAAATGAACCCAAGCATTGTGTTCATTTTGAAACAGCAGCTTAATGCCATTAAAGGCAGGGATAAAACTTTGTAAACGTTCTTTTGCAGAAAAGGGGGTTGGTTTTTTCATGGCGTTGAAACGGAAATAGTGAGAGGGAATTGTCTAAAATCCCCTTTTGTTCGGAGCTACTGAACGATTCCGCCAAAGGGCCGGACAGTTGCATTGTGTGTAAGTTAAAAAAGGAGCGAGGAACTTCTACTGTTGCACAAGTGCATTGGGAGTGTACTAGGCTTTCTTATAAAATAAAAAAGCGAGCAATTTACATTGCTCGCTTTAATGTTCTTTGAGAAATTGATTTCTCTGGTGGTGCCAGCTGGAATCGAACCAGCGACACAAGGATTTTCAGTCCTTTGCTCTACCGACTGAGCTATGGCACCCTCACCAACAATTAAAAACCGTAAACACAGTTTTTATGGGGCGACAAATGTAAAAATAAAAAACGTCCTACAACAAAATTTAATTCAAAATATTTCAAGGCACTTAAACTATCCATACTTTTGAACCTATGAATGCACGATTGGCGATAGACATAGGGAATACTCGAACCAAGTTCGCCATCTTTCAAGAGCGAGAAATACTGCATTCCTCGAGCCTAAAAAATGATGCACTTGAGCTGAACAACCTAATCCTAAACGAATTCAAAGTAAGTGCCGTAATTGTTTCTTCTGTAAACGCTGAGGCGGAAGAGAAACTTCAGTTGGATGCACTTCAATTACCGAAATTGATTTTAAATTACCGAACCGCATTGCCTTTCAAATTAGAATATGAAAGTCCTGAAACCCTGGGAAAAGATAGAATTGCGGCGGTCGCAGGGGCGTCGGCTCAGTATCCACATCAAAACATTTTGGTGATTGATGCAGGAACTTGCGTTACTTATGATTTTTTAACAGCCAAAGGGGCTTACCTCGGAGGGGCAATCTCTCCTGGAGTGCAATTGCGATTGCGAGCTATGAACAGCTACACAAGCAAGCTACCCTTATTGCACTGGGAAGGCGATGAGAAGCCACAAAATGTTGGAAATACAACCATTACTTCAATGCTTTCGGGTGTGGTAAATGGGTTAATTTCTGAAATGAAAGGCTTTATTGAAACCTATGAGGAGCAATATAAACAGTTAAAAATCGTAATTACGGGGGGTGATGCCAATTTCTTTGTAAAAGAGTTAAAAAATGGCATCTTTGCAGACCCTAATTTGGTGCTAAAAGGCTTGAATGAAATACTTATTTACAATGGCGAATAAAACCTTCGCTCTCTCATTGACTTTCTTACTGGTATTTGGCTTTTTAAAAGCACAAAAGAATACCGATTCTCCCTATTCTAGATATGGCATAGGGACATTAAATACCGCTACTTTTAACGGTAATTTTGGATTGGGTGGAGCAGGAATTGCTTGGAGACCTTTCCAATATAAGCCACAGGTTTACGATTCCTTGTCCCGAAGTAACGCGAATTTAAATGACCGTGGGTCAAACTTTATCAACGCAGTCAACCCTGCTTCTTTTTCTAACATTAGTTTAACCACTTTCGAGTTTTCAGGAATCTCTAGGAATGCAGAATATACTTCCGGTGGTCAAAGCAGAACAGGCAGTAACACACAATTTGGCCACATGAGTTTAGCGCTGCCATTGGGTGAAAAGGCCGGAATGGCATTTGGAATTAAGCCTTATAGTTTTATAGGCTATGACTACGCCAATGGCGATACAGTGAATACTGAAGTAGTGGAATATAGTTATGAAGGTTCCGGTGGAGTAAGCGAAATTTACTTTGGATTTGGGTACGAGTTTTTAAAGAATTTCTCGGTAGGACTAAAAGGAAGTTATTATTTTGGACAGTTAACTGATAATAGAAGAGTTGTTTACGAAGATGTTAGTTCGGGTTTTATGAATAGCCTGGACGAAAGAAGAGTCAGAATAAATAGTGTTTCTTATCAATTTGGGCTGCAGTATTTTAAGCACTTGAATGATGAATATAGAGTTATTGTAGGAGCAATTCTTTCTCCGGGAGATGATTTTAATGCAGAACAATCAAGGCTGTTTAGAAATTATACTGGAGCAATTGGTGCCGAACGGTTTAGAGATACAGCCCTTTTTCAAGATGATTCTAAAATAAGTATGGACAATAGAGCGGTTTTGGGTTTGGGTTTTGCACTAGAAAAGAAAAGCCAGTGGATGTTAACTGCCGATCTTCGCTTCAATTTATGGGGTGACGCTAAATTAGGACCTGAGGTAGAATTTGTAAACGGTCAATCGGTTCACGTCGGCTTTGATAAATATGTAAATACTGCAGGTTTTGGCTCTTACTTCAGCAAAATTGGATACCGATCAGGGTTGAGGTACAATAGCTCGATTATTCGAATTAATAATGAAGACATTTCCGAGTTTGGCATAAGTTTTGGTTTAACCTTGCCGTTGCGTAAAACCTTCTCCACATTAAATGTTGGAGCTGAACTTGGCCAAAGAGGGAAAGATGAAGCTGGATTAACAAAAGAGAATTTTTTCAACCTACAACTAGGAGTAACAATCAACGATAAATGGTTTATCAAAAGACAGTACGATTAAAAGAAATAAACATGAAGAAATTAGGATTATTAATGATTGTAGCCTTGATGGCGGGAAGCGCATTTGGTCAAAAATATGGTGCTGATAGTGTGAAATGTATTGAAAACCTTTCGCTGTATAAAGATTATTACAAGCAGAGTATGTACAATGATGCTTACAAGTATTGGAGAGTAGCGTATGGCATTTGCCCTTCTTCTTCAGAAAAAATGTATGTTGACGGTGTTTCTTTGCTAATGAGAAGAGAAAGTAAGGCAAAAACAGAGGTTCAAAAAAATCAAATTATAGATTCTTTACTCACCGTTTACGATAAAAGAAAGGAATATTTTGGCAGCAATAAAGGAAGAGTTGATGGAAGAAAAGGAACAGATCTTCTGCGATATAAAAGCGATCAACCTGAGTTGCCGTTTGCCGTCTTAGAAAGCGCCGTAAATGAAGGAGGAAACTTTGCTGAGGCAGGAACAATTGCATCGTACATGAATGCAGCTGTTTTAATGGAAAGAGCGGAGAAGAAAACTCCAGAGGATGTGGTTAAAATCTTTGGACAGCTGACAGATATTTTAGCATATAACGTTGCCAAATACGAGGGAAAGAAAACGCAAGTATATTACATTAAAGCTCAAGAAAGCGTGAATGATTTGGCTACTCCTTATTTAAGTTGTGAGGTGCTTGTCCAAATGGCTGAAGAAGGTTTTGAGAAGAACAAGGCAGATTCATCTTGGATGGAGAGAACAGCTGAGATATTAGACAAGAAGAATTGTACCGATGCTCCAATTTTCTTCACCATTGCGAAAGAAATGCACGCCTCTAGTCCATCTTCAGTTTCTGCTGAAAAAATGGGAATTATGAGTTTGAAGAATAAAGAATATACGGCAGCCGAAAGTTTCTTTGAACAAGCAATTGACCTTGCGCCTGACGAAACGAAAAAAGCCGATTATTATATAGAATTAGCTCAATCGCAAAGTAGCGCAGGTAAATACGGTGCAGCAAGATCAAACGCAAAAAAGGCAGCTAGTTTTAAAAGCGGCTGGGGATTGCCTTATTTGATGATTGGAGATATGATTGTATCAAGTTCATCCTGTGGTGGAGAAGATGCCTGTGCGCAGAAAGCCATTTATTGGTTGGCAGCAGATTATTATGCAAAAGCAATGGCGGTTGACCCATCAGTTGCAGGAAAGGCAAACAGTAAAATCGCCATGTATAAAAAATACTACCCAACTCAAGGAGATTGTTTCTTTGGAGGAACAAAAGCTGGAGATACGGTGAACATCGGTTGTTGGATAGGAGAGGCTACAAAAGCTAGATTTTAATTGAAAAGCAAAACCAACTTAAAAGTAAAAAGCGCCTACTTAAAATACTTCATACCCGTTATTTTAGGGGTGCTTTTTTCGTGTTCCAACGACTTGGAGGACGTTAAAAAATACGACAGTACAGAAACATTACCCGATCAAGTTGTGAAACAGGTTGAGGTGATGTATAGCACGAATGGGAATGTGGTTTTTCAATTAAACGCGCCCTTGTTAAACCAGTATAGTGGCAAGAAAAATTACAATGAAATGCCAGAAGGTGTAGAAGTTAAGATTTTTGACAAGGAAATGAACGTTACGACAAAGCTCACCTCTAATTATGCCATAGATTCTACCTATGCAAATAAAATGCAAGCCCGTGAGAATGTAATTGTGGTGAATGAAAAAGGAGAGCAATTGAATACAGAAGAGTTACTTTGGAACAAGAAGACAGAGCAAATTACTTCAGATGTATTTGTAAAGATTACCACGGCAGACCAAATAATAATGGGAACTGGGTTAATTTCAAATCAAAATTTTACAGAATATAGAATTCTTCAACCGAGTGGAATTATTAACATAGAAAATGATTAAAGTTATAAAATTCATGGAGAAAGCCTGGCTGGTAATTGCAATTGCTACCTTTCTGATTGCCATATATTGGTCAATTAAAAATAGCATTTATGATGCGCTCTACTTTTTTGGGTTTTCTGTTATTGCCATCTTTCTTTTCATCATGCGAAGAAAACAACGGATGTTTCACGAGAGAGAAGGCAAAAAAAAGGCTAAATAAGTTATATTTGATTCATGGACAGTTACCAATGGGGAATCATCCTCAGTACGCTTGTTTTTTCGGCTTTCTTTTCAGGGATGGAAATTGCTTTTGTATCAGCCAATAAATTAAAAATTGAGTTAGACGGGAAACAAGGAGATTTTTTCGCAAAGATTATTTCTAATTTTCTAAAACGCCCTTCAAGGTTTATTGGGGCAATGTTAGTTGGGAACAATATTGCTTTAGTCGTCTATGGTATTTTTATGGCAAAAATATTAGAACCCAAAATTGCTAGCTTTACGCAGAGCGAATTAGTCATTCTGCTTACCCAGACTATCATTTCAACTCTTATTATTCTTGTTACTGCAGAGTTTCTGCCCAAAACCCTTTTTAGAATAAACCCAAATTCAATGTTGCGCTTTTTTGCGTTACCACTTTTTATTATTTATTGGATTATGTTTCTTCCAATGCTCTTGGTTATTGGAATTTCAGAACTTTTGATAAAGATTTTCTCCCCTCAGTTGAGCTCTGCAGAGGATTTGAACTTTGGAAGAATTGATTTAGAGCATTACTTGAAGGAAGGAGCGGGACACACCTTGTCCCAAGAAGAGGTGGACCATGAAATTCAAATTTTTCAGAATGCACTTGATTTTTCTAAGGTTAAAGCACGGGAATGCATGATTCCAAGAACGGAGATTGTAGCACTCGAAATGGAAGAAAATTTAGAAAAGTTGAAAGACAAATTTATCGAAACAGGCCTCTCCAAAATATTAATCTACAGAGATAATATTGATAACATTATTGGCTACACACATTCCTTTGAATTGTTTAAGAAGCCCGAGAGCATCAAGTCGATCTTATTGCCTTTGCCTATCATTCCCATGTCTATGCAAGCGAATGAAATATTGGAAATATTTATTCAACAAAAACGCAGTATTGCGGTAGTTGTAGATGAATTTGGCGGAACAGCAGGAATCGTCACCATTGAAGACATAATAGAAGAAATTTTCGGTGAAATTGAGGATGAGCATGACAAAGAAGTGCTGTTGGAAACTAAAATTAATGACAGCGAATTTCTTTTTGCAGCCCGATTGGAAGTGGACTATTTGAATTATGAATACAATTTAGGCTTACCTGAATCGGATAATTACGAAACCATTGCGGGTTTAATTATAGACACTTTTGAGAGTATTCCTACCATGAACGAGCAAATTCAAAAAGACCAATTTGTGTTCACCGTCAAGAAGGTATTCCAGAATAAAATAGACCTTGTGCACTTGAAGGTTTTAAAGCAAGACAATTAGATTAAAATACCCTTTGGCACAAGTCCAAAATTAAGCGCGTTTAATTTTTTTATAATTCAGTTTACTATCGTATATTCGCACACCTAAATTTTTAATTGATTTCAATGGCAATAATTGGAAAAATAAGAGAGCAATCGTTCTTAGTGTTGATCATAATTGGTATCGCACTATTAGCATTCATGCTGACAGAATATTTTTCTGCAAATTCAAACGGACAGCAAGCACCGGTGAGTATAGCAGAAATAAATGGACAACAAATTTCTCCCCAAGAGTTTGAGTATAAAGTGCAAAGAGGGTATGAAAATTACCAAAAGCAAACTCAGCAAGAATTGGATGAAAGAACTAAATCGACTATTAGAGAGTCAGTTTGGGCAGAAATGAGTTCGGATATTTTAGTGGGTGAGCAGCTTGAAGAGCTGGGCATCGAGGTAACCACGAAAGAATTGATGGATCTTGTTACTGGAGACAATCCGCATCCGCAGGTTCGTCAAGCCTTTACAGATCCAAATACTGGGCAGTTTAATGGTAACGCTGTAGTTCAATTTCTACAAAACTTAGACAATGACGCAGCGACAAAGGCACAATGGGTAGATTTTGAACGAGCTCTAAAAAGGAACCATAAAATGGACAAGTACAATACTTTAATTAAAAAAGGTATTTACACCCCTTCTGCATTTGCGATAGCAAAAAACAATGAAAATAACGGAGCAATGGCTTTTAAGTATGTCTACAAGTCGTACGCTTCAATAGAGGACACTTCGGTTGAAATATCAGAATCAGAGGTAACTTCTTTTTACAACAAAACAAAAGGAGACTACGAACAAAAGGCGAATAGAAAAATCGCATATGCATACTTCCCTATTGTCCCTTCTTTGGAAGATCAGGCAGAAGCAAAGCAATGGGTAAATAAAATCTATTCAGAGTTTCAGACGAACAGTAACGATTCTACTTTTGTTAATGCAAATTCAGATCAGAATTTTATTCCTGTTTACTATTCAAAGTCAAATGCACCTATAGGATCTGATACCACGTTTTGGGACCAAGACTCTGCATACGTAGCGGCTCCAAAATTAGTTGGGAATGTTTGGTCTATTGCTAAGGTGAAGAATACAAAGATGGCTCCAGATTCAGTAAGAGCAAGTCACATTTTAATTGGCTCACAAAACAGAACAAGAGAGTTTGCTGAAAAAAGAGCAGACAGTATAATGAATGCTATACAAGGAGGTGCATCGTATGAGTCTTTGCTTTCCCTTTCCGACGATAAACAATCTGCTGAGAAAGGTGGGGATTTAGAGTGGTTTGCTGAAGGGTTTATGTTGCCTGCAATTAACGACGCCGCTTTTTCTGCTGAAATAGGCAAAGTAATGAAGGTAGAGAGCCAAATTGGATTTCACCTAATGAAGGTAACTGAAAAGCTGGAAGATGTAAAAAAGATTCAAATTGCTACAATAACACGTCAAGTAAAGCCTAGTAAAGGAACCTATGCTGATTTATTTAATCAAGCAAATAGCTTTTCGATTAACGTAAGTGATATGGAGTCTTTCAGATCAGAGTTAACTAAAAACAATCTTCAGCAACGGTCAGCAGTATTATCTGAGAAAGATAATTTGGTGCAGGGGTTAGGCTCTTCAAGGGACTTGGCAAGGTGGACGAAAGATGCATCAGAAGGAGATGTTTCAGAAGCGAAAGATGTTGAAGGAGCATTTGTTGTTGCACTTGTGGAAAATGTGGATAAAGAAGGATTCGCTCCCTTAGAGAAGGTAAGAAATAGAGTGGAGTTTTTAGTTAGACAAGAGAAAAAAGCTGAACTGTTAACGAAAGAATTAGCCGACGCTAGTGATATAGGAGCGCTTGCAGCAAAAACAGGTTTATCTGTAGAAAATGCAAATGTAACCTTCGCTAGTCCAGCAATTGCAAATGTGGGATTAGAGCCGAAAGTAGTTGGTGCAGCTTGGGCGTTAGCGCCAGGTCAATTAAGTCAGCCAATTGCAGGTAACAATGGTGTGTTTGTGGTTTCAGTTGATAAGAAAGTAGATGCAGGAGCACCAAACTTGACTCAAATAAGACAAAATGAATTCAGAGCAATTTCGTCAAGAGTGGACAATGGTTCTGTTTACAATGCGTTAAAACAAAAAGCGACTTTTGTAGATAACAGATCTAAGTTTTATTAAAAGAACTAATTCTTAAGACCTAAAAAAACCCTCGATAACTCAGTCATCGAGGGTTTTTTATGTCTCGGTTTTTGCTATTTTATTTTATAACATCCAACTCTTTCCCAATCTTTGTAAAAGCAGTAATGGCATGATCCAAATGCTCTTTTTCATGCGCTGCTGAAAGTTGAACCCTAATTCTAGCTTGATCTTTTGGAACTACTGGGTAGAAAAACCCAATGACATAAATGCCTTCATCTAATAGTTTATCTGCAAATACCTGAGAGAGTTTCGCGTCGTACAGCATTATTGGGACAATTGCTGACGCTCCATCTTTAAAATCGAAACCTGCTGCTTTTATTCCAGCTTTAAAGTAAGCTACATTAGCCATTAGTTTATCTCTAAAGGCTGTTGTTTCTTTTAATAGGCCCAACACAGCAATCGAAGCTCCAACGATGGCTGGCGCTAATGAATTAGAAAATAGGTAAGGTCTTGAACGTTGGCGCAACATCTCTATGATTTCTTTTTTTCCGGTGGTAAAACCTCCCATAGCGCCGCCTAATGCTTTACCAAGTGTGCCGGTAATAATGTCAACTCTTCCTAACACATTAAAATGCTCTGCAGTTCCTCTTCCTGTTTTACCCATAAATCCATGGGAGTGGCAATCGTCAACCATTACCATTGCATCATATTGTTCAGCAAGGTCACAAATTTTGTCTAATCGAGCGACATACCCGTCCATCGAGAAAACACCATCCGTAACAATAATTCGGAAGCGTTGATCTTGTGCTTTTTTTAATTGCTCCTCCAAATCTGCCATGTCGTTATTTGCATAGCGGTATCGAGCTGCTTTGCAAAGTCTAACTCCATCAATAATGGAGGCATGATTGAGAGAATCAGAAATAATAGCATCCTCAGGTCCTAAAAGCGGTTCGAATACTCCACCATTCGCATCAAAGGCGGCAGCATATAAAATAGTGTCTTCTGTACCACAGAATTCCGCAAGTTTAGCCTCTAACGTTTTATGAATATCTTGAGTACCACAAATAAACCGAACAGATGACATCCCGAAACCGTGACTGTCAAGGGCCGCTTTTGCAGCGTTTACTACTTTAGGGTGAGAGGATAGTCCTAGGTAATTATTAGAGCAGAAATTAACAACATCCTTGCCACTGGTTAACCTTATAACAGCATCTTGAGCTGAAGTGATAATTCTCTCTTTTTTAAATAGGCCTGCATTCTCTATGTTTGAAAGTTCGGCTTGTAAGTGTTCTTTAATTTTTCCGTACATCGTTTTCCATTTTGGAATTCAAAGGTAATAAAAGGGACATTCTTAAGCGAAAGAATGTTTAGTGGATAACTAATTTGATGGTTCGAGAATTAGTGTTCTCCAGTTTGATGTGGAGAAAATAAATTCCCGAGGTAAAATAATCGATTTCTCCGGCATAAGAATTTCCAGAAAGGCGCTCATGCACAAAAAGCAGAGTTCCGTCGGAGTTGAATATGAAAACATCAAATTTCTCTTTCCTCGTGTTTGTGAATTCTACGCTAAAAAAGCCTGTATTAGGGTTTGGGAAAAGCACAATTTCACGATTGTCCAGTTTAGAATTAAAGTTGAATTCAGAAACGAGTGAGAATTCAATTTCATCGAGTTTTAGCCGATAAAACGAGGTGTTTAATTTCACGGGGTTCGGGTCGATCCACGAATAAGATATGGCACTATCCGCATCTCCACATATACTGGGATAAATGTACACTTCTTTAAAATTGCTGTTGTTACCGCTTCTTTCTACAACTAAGTCGGAACAAGTAGAGCCGGAGCTCATTGTCCACCTAACTAGTGCTTTTCGATCGTTGTCAGTGGGCACAACGCTAAAGCGCAATAGTCTTTCGCTTTGGCTAAAGGCAAAAATTTGAGCCAAAAAGAGAACACAAAATAAGGGAAGCTTTTTCATGTGTTGTAAATATCGTAAAAAGAGAGAAGCGAAGTCGACTTAAGCGAGTTGAGCTGGCGCATTGTCATCCAACGGTCATGTAAAATTTGGTTAATTTCGCAGTACTAAATAACATCAAAATTATGGCAGAGATTGAATTGATAATGCCCAAGATGGGAGAAAGTGTTGCAGAAGCGACCATTACCAACTGGTTGAAATCAGAGGGGGATACCATTGAATCGGAAGAGCCAATTTTAGAAATTGCTACTGATAAGGTGGATTCTGAAATTCCTGCCCCTGAAGCAGGGGTGTTGAAGAAAATTTTATTTCAAGTTGACGACGTCGTAAAAGTAGGTGACACCATAGCCATTATTGAGGTTGAAGGAGCAGGAAATACACCTGCGCCGGCTGTTGTTGAGGAAAAAGCTCCGGAAGCAGTTCAGAAAATTCAAAATTCTCCGACTGCTGCATTGACAGACGAACTAACAAAAAGCTCCCCTTCTGGTAAATTCTTATCTCCATTGGTGAGAAGCATTGCAGAGAAAGAAGGGATTTCAGGAAATGATTTAGATCAAATCAGAGGTACTGGATTAAATAGCAGAATTACCAAAGAGGATTTGGTAACCTATATCGAGAATAGAGGAGAAGCTCCTGACTCTTCCAAGGCAGAGACAAAAGTGAGTGCGCCCGCACCTGTAGCTGTTTCAAGGCCTCAAGCGGCAATTTCTTTGGGTGAAGGCGACGAAATTATTCAGATGGACCGCATGCGAAAGATGATTGCAGATCATATGACAATGTCAATCAACACATCGGCTCACGTAACTTCATTTGTTGAAGCAGATGTGACTGAAATGGTGATGTGGAGAAACAAAGTTAAAAATAGTTACCAAGCACGGGAGGGGGAAAAAATTACCTTTACTCCATTGATAATGGAAGCTGTTGCTAAGGCAATTAAGGAAATGCCAATGATCAATGTTTCTGTTAGTGGTGATACCATTATTAAGCGAAAGCATATCAATTTAGGCATGGCAGCTGCTTTACCTTCGGGTAATTTAATTGTTCCTGTTATTAAAGATGCGGACCAAATGAACCTAGTAGGTCTGTCAAAAAAAGTGAACGATTTAGCAAATAGAGCGAGAAACAATAAGTTGACGCCAGACGAAATTTCGGGAGGTACGTTTACGGTAACCAATGTGGGAACCTTTGGCAACGTAATGGGGACGCCAATTATTAATCAACCTCAGGTTGCGATAATGGCTGTTGGCGCAATTAGAAAAAAACCAGCAGTAATTGAAACACCTTTTGGCGATACTATCGGCGTGCGTCATATGATGTTTTTGTCTCTTTCATACGATCATAGAGTAGTTGACGGATCGTTAGGAGGAAGCTTTGTGCAGAGAGTAGCAAAGATTTTGGAAGACTTTGATTTCAACAGAGAAATCTAATTCACTAACATTTAATTGTTAACGATTGAGCAATAAGGATACGGAATTGTAACTTGAATAAAATATATTTGTAGTTGTTGAAGTTAGCTACACTAATCAAATAAAAGATGAATCAACTTAAAATCAAGGTATTATTTTTTTTATTTAGTCTTTCTAGTCTTGCTCTATTTGCTCAAATGGACGACAAAGAGAAATTTCTAGAGGCTTTGTACTTAATGGATGAAAGTCGTTTTCCGGCTGCTGAAGCTCTGTTGGAAGAAGTATATGCAAACGATAAGGAGAACGCAAATATTAATTATTGCTTAGGACTCTCTATTTTTCAAACCTTTACCCAGAAAGATAAAGAAAGGGCGCTTCCGTTCTTAAAATTAGCGGCTCAAAAGGCAAGTCCAAATTATAGCTATTTGGACCCAAGAGAGAAAAAAGCTCCGGTAGATGTTTGGTATTATCTTGGGAAAGCGCAACACAACGATTACCAGTTTCTAGAAGCAATTGAAAGCTTTAAGAAATTTAAAACATATGTAAATGATAAGCACCCTTTATACAATGAAATAGACAAAAGTATCAACATGTCTAACTATGCTCAACAATCTGTTTTGAGTCCAGTGAACATAAAGACCACAAATTTAGGGCAAAAGCTAAATGGGTTTTATCCAGATTTTAGTCCTGTGGTTAGGATTGATGAAAGTGCCGTTTATTATACTTCTAGGCGCTTAAGAAAAGATAGCTCTAACTACAACGTTTATGACCCTATAGACGGGATGATGTTTGAAGATATATACGTTTCTCAAAAAGAGGAAGATGGCACTTGGGGTGAGCCTTACTCATTGAACATTAATACGGATGGACATGAAGCAACAGTGAACTTGTCAATAGATGGGAGAACACTTTATTTGTATAAAGACATCAACGGAAACGGACAATTATTTGAAAGTAAGTTAGAGGATGACTCGATGGGTTATGAGACGTGGTCTGAACCAGAACTGTTAGGCTCTGATATTAATTCAAAAGCATATGAAACACACGTTACTTTAACTCCTGACGGAAAGACACTTTATTTTGTTAGCGATAGAGACGGTGGTTTTGGAGGGAAAGACATTTATTTTTGTAATAGATTACCAATGGGAAGTTGGGCGCTTTCTCAAAATGCTGGTCCAATCTTAAACTCCAATCACAATGAAGACGGAGTGTTCATGCATCCTGATGGGAAAACGATGTATTTTAGTTCAGATGGGCACGAAAGCATGGGGGGGTATGATATTCTGTTTAGCACCATTACTGACACGGGCTGGACGGTGCCTGCCAATATGGGTTACCCAATTAACTCGGTAGATGACGATGTGTTTTTTGTAACCACACCGGACGGTAAAAGAGCCTATTTCTCTTCCTTTAAGGAAGAAGGGTATGGAGAGAAAGATGTTTACATTTTAGATTTAATTGATGCAGAGGAGTCAGCTTTAACGTTATATAGGGGGGAGTTTACATTTGAAGACAGCAATGTTCCACCTTCTGGGGCAGAGGTAACTATAACCAACAATACGGATGGAGAATTGGTAGGTTCGTATGCCCCACGTCAAAGAGATGGACAATTTTCAGCAATTTTAATTCCAAATCAGAGCTATCACTTCGACTACAAAGCCGATGGATACGAGACGTACGAAGAAGATATTTACGTTTCTTCTGCTGGGAACTATCAAGAAATATATAAAGACATTAAACTAAGACCTGTAAGAGTCGGAGGAGGTCGTACGACTATGACGCCTGCTCCACTTGCCCTAGCAGACATTAATGGTGGATTGGTGAAGAACGGAATTCCTATGCTAGGAATGAGAATCGAGTTATTGGATGAAAGTGGAGGACTCGTTAAAAAGACGACCTCTAACAACTCTGGAGACTTCCAAATGACAGAACTCGACCCATCAAAGGTGTATTTAATAAGAGTGTTTTCGCCAGAAGGAAAGCCTCAGAGAGGCTATGATGTTGCAGTACAGAACAACCAAGGGGAGATACTGCCTTTTGAACAATTGGATGATACCACTTATATTATTGTTCCTTCTGTTCAGCCATTTGAGTTTTATGGAATAGGAAGAGTAAAAACATTGGCCGGGTCTGTTAAGAAAGATGGAAAGCCTATTCAAGGGCTACAAGTAAGATTAGAGAACGACGAGCAAGCGATGATCGATTCGGAGGAAACAGACCAGTACGGTCAGTTTAATTTCCAAAAATTAAGCTTAGATGAGGAGTATCGAATTGTTTTTGAGGGAGATTTTCCTGACGACCCAGACATTATTATTACCAATGACCTCGGACAAAAAATGCGGTTTATAAAGCAGCGAAAAGGGGTTTATAAATATGTGCCTATTACTGAGCTTATGCCTAGAGCCCTGTTGTCAGATGTGCTAGGATCTGTGACCTCCTTGGGTATACCTATCGCGAACCTTCAAGTGTTATTACTAAGAGCGGACCAAAGTATGATTAACTCTGCAGCAACTGATGATGTAGGTAAATTTAATTTTGAAGATTTAGATTTAACAAAACGCTACTTTATTAAGTTCGAAGGTGATTTTCCTGAGGATCTTAAGTTAGTGATGTCTAATGATAAATTTGATTTATTGTTGTTTAGAAAGGTGGAAGACGGATTGTATCAATATGATCCAATTTTTGTCCGACTTGAGAATTCAAAAAGGGAGGTTCTTGCACAAGAGGTGGCAGACAACGTTGGAGAGTTGAATCAAAAGAAGTTAAAGCTGGATGAATACTATCAAATTATATTTGAAGGAAACTTCCCTGAGATGGAGGTTATTTCGCTGACGAATGATAAAGGGGAAGAATTTACCTTTAAATACATGAGCAAAGGAGTGTATGAGTATAATCCTGCCATTGATCCAATGCCTAAAAAGCTGCTGTCAGATGTGCAAGGTACTGTGACAACTTTTGGCACACCTATCGCGAACCTTCAAGTTTTACTCTTAAGTGCAGATCAAAGTCGGATCAATTCTGCTGCAACGAATGATGTAGGTAAATTTAATTTTAAAGACTTGGATGTAACTAAACGCTACTTTATTAAGTTCGAAGGCGATTTTCCTGTGGATCTTAAGTTAGTGATGTCGAATGCTAACTTTGATTTATTGCTGTTTAGAAAAATTCAAGAAGGACTATATCAATATGATCCAATTTTTGTCCGACTTGAAAATTCAAAAAGTGAGGTTTTAGGGAAAGAAGTGGCAGACAACGTTGGAGAGTTGAACCAAAAGAAGTTAAAGCTGGATGAATACTACCAAATTGTATTTGAAGGAAACTTTCCAGAGATGGAGGTTATTACGCTGACAAATGATAAGGGAGAGGAATTTGACTTTAACTATGTGCGTAAAGGAGTCTATGAGTATGTTCCTAGAGGATGATTAGTGTTGAATTCCTATACTATTGATGTGAGAGATGAATTGGATTTCAAGGAAACTTATCCGAGACCTGAAGAGCTAAAAGATGTGGTAGCGTATTTCCAAAAGTATTTTACCTATAACATGAAGGATATCAGCGAAACGAACAAGGAATTTGTCTCCTTTATACGAGATATTGGCGAATTGGTAAAAATAAGAGGCGATGCGAAAATCATTATTACCTCAAGTGCCTCAAAGGTGCCAACCAGAACTTGGAAATCAAATTCAATTCTTACAAGAAAAAGAGCATATGACACAAAAGCACTGTTAGAAAGAGTATTTGCTTCGCAGGGAATTAAGCCAGAACAATACAATTTTGTTGACATCAACACCTTGATTACTGGACCTGAATACAAGGGCGATTACCTTACGAACAAGAGTGCTTATGAGAAATACCAATACGTAAGAATCTTTATAAAGTAATATGAGTTTAGTACTAAAAAAACCAATTGTTTTCTTTGATTTAGAAACTACAGGAGTTGATGTAGCAAAAGATCGAATAGTTGAAATTTCTATCCTGAAGTTACATCCAGATGGGAAGAAAGAGGTGAAAACGAGGAGAGTGAACCCTGAAATGCCAATTCCTAAAAGCTCTTCTGAGATTCATGGAATCTATGATGAGGACATTAAGGAGGAACCGACTTTTAAGTCAATGGCGAAGAGTTTGGTAGCTTTTATTGGGAACAGCGATATGGCCGGGTTCAATTCCAACAAGTTTGATGTCCCATTGTTGGCAGAGGAATTTTTAAGGGTTGGGGTAGATTTTGAAATGGACAACAGGAGTTTGGTTGACGTTCAAAATATTTTCCATAAAATGGAGCAACGCACTTTAGTGGCAGCTTATAAGTTTTATTGTGGAAAGGACCTTACAAATGCGCATAGTGCCGAAGCGGATAACATCGCTACCTATGAGGTATTAGTAGCCCAAATTGAGCGATATGATGAACTCGAAAATAATGTAAGTTTCTTATCTGAGTTTTCGAGAAGAACGAACAACGCAGACTTGATGGGGCGAATTGTTTTTAACGAGGAGAATATTGAAGTTTTTAATTTTGGCAAACATAAGGGGACCCCAGTTTCAGAGGTTCTCGAGAGGGACCTTTCTTATTATAAATGGATGATGAACGGAGATTTTCCGCTATACACCAAGAAAGTGTTAACTGCAATTAAACTGAGAGGTTTTAATAAGAAGTAAATGAAAATCATCTGTATTGGCAGAAACTACGCAGCGCATGCAAAGGAATTAAATAATCCGGTTCCAACAGAACCGGTTGTTTTTTTAAAGCCCGATACCGCATTATTGGCGAAGGGCATGCCTTTCTTTTATCCCAGCTTTTCAAAAGATGTTCATTATGAAGCTGAATTAGTGGTGAAGATTAACCGAGTGGGTAAAAATATTAGCCAAAAATTTGCGCATAAATACTACTCCGAACTTACCGTAGGGATTGACTTTACAGCGCGAGACTTACAAACCAAGTACAAGGAAAAGGGACTCCCTTGGGAAAGAGCTAAAGCGTTTGATGGGTCAGCGCCAGTAGGAAAATTTGTTTCAAAAGAGAAATTTCAGGATTTAAATGACCTGAACTTTTCCTTAACAATAAATGGAGAAAACAAGCAACAAGGTAACACAACAAACATGCTGTTTTCGATTGATGCCATTATTGAATATATTTCTCAGTTTTTCACGCTAAAAATTGGCGACTTAATCTTTACCGGCACACCTGAGGGTGTAGGGCCAATATTCATAAACGATCGTTTTGAAGCGTTTATCGAAGAGGAGAAGGTTCTTGATTTAAAGATTAAGTAATAATCTTCTCAGTAAAACGAATTCCATAGTCTTCTAATTCAGTTAAAATAGGGTCATAAATGGACTTCTTAATTGGGATGTGTACTCCAGGTTCAACGATGGTACCGTTCAGGATCATTTTAGCTGTAATTCCAACAGGTAAGCCAACTGTCTTGGCCATTGCTGTATGGGTTTGATCGTCTCCTTTTACTACCATAGAAGAGTGCTTTTCAAACTCTTTGCCACCTTTGGTATAATTAAATTTATGCCACATCACAATCATATCCTTGTCGTTATCAGCTAAAGTCCATTTACGGATTAATATTTTCTGAAGGATTTCAGCTGGGGATGCATTGTCTAGTTCTACTGGAATATCTTTGAAGAGATCTAACCACTCATATTTTTCAAACAACTGGATGTCGTCATGTTCCATGCCCAGATAATGACGAAACTTCAGCTCTACGGAATCGTGCGGATTATAGGGTAAAAATAAATTAATAAAGGACCTAAAGGTTAACTCTTTTGAGTTGTGAATTTTGTATGAATCATCGGTAACGCCTAGCTGAACGAAAGCATCCCAAGCTCTGCAATAGCCTGGTCTCCTGAGTGTACCTCTATACATAGTGCGAATATTTTCTAAGTCATACACTTTTCGATAAGCTAATGAATCGCGATTGGCACAGCCTTCGAACTTTCCGTAACCGTCGATATCGATGATTTCCGTTCGACGAAACATTTTATGGTAGGGGATGTATTTGTACGTTCCTTCTTGAATGAACTTAACAGCTCCTCCTTGACCCGCAAGGACCACGTTTCTAGGGTTCCAAGTAAATTTATAATTCCAGGGGTTATTGTCGCTTTCGGGAGCAACCAATCCTCCTGTAAATGTTTCAAAGCCTTTTAGCTCTCCGCCATCAGCAACAATCTCATCAATGACCTTTTTGGCCGATAAATGATCAATTCCTGGGTCAACTCCAATTTCGTTAATAATGATTACTCCTCTTTCTTTTGCCGCCTCATGGAGGCTCTGCATCTCTTTGGAAATGTACGAGGCAGTAACCATATGTTTTTGATATTTAATACAATCCTTCGCTACATCAATGTGCATGTGCGCAGGAAGCATCGAAATAACAAGGGAGGAGGATTTAATAAGAGCCTCTCTTTGCTCTTGATCGTTCACATCGAAAACTAAAGCGGTAACAAAGGGAAGTTCTTTGATTTTTTCATCAAGAAACTCAAAGTTTCTGTCGGCAATTAGTAGCTCCCATTTATTAGTTCTGGCATTGTCTGTCAGGTACTTAATTAAACTTCCCGTTGACCTTCCTGCTCCTATTAAAAGTATCTTTTTCATATCTTGTAAGTGAACATCGAAAGTAATCGAATTTAAATGCATTGACTACCGAATGCAGTATTAATTGCTATGTTTATTTTTGAGACATGGAAAGGAGGTTTCTTTTGTGGGGTTTTATTTTTGGAGGCTTAGCCGTTATTATCGGAGCCTTCGGGGCGCATGCCTTAAAAGACATATTAAATGAGCCTCAGCAATCAAGTTTTGAGACAGGTATTAGGTATCAAATGTATCACTCTTTGTTACTGCTTTTTCTTTCAACGCAGTCTAAACTAAAAAGCAAACTGCTGTTGAATTTAATAGTCATAGGCACGATGTTATTTAGTTTTTCAATTTATTTTTTGAATTTACGAACCTACCTAGGATCTGATTGGCTAAGTTTTTTGGGTCCGGTAACTCCTGTTGGGGGACTCTTACTTATTGCTGCATGGGCGATTGCATTGGTTAAAACAGTTCAAAATAAAATGAATTAGTTATGTGTGGTATCGCAGGAATTATTGCTAATTATTCGCTCACCGAGAGCGAGTTGTCGAAAACTAAGAGTGCGATTCAAAAACTAGAAAAAAGGGGCCCAGACGCTGAAGGGTTTGTCAGTTATGATTCCGTAGTTTTAGCACATCGCCGTCTCTCTATAATTGATACGCAATCGGCCTCTAATCAACCCATGGAGGATGCTAATAAGCGCTATTCTATTGTTTTTAACGGAGAGATTTACAATTACAAGACACTGAAAAGAGATTTAGTTGAAAAGGGTTATGTATTTAACAACGAAAGTGATACTGAGGTCTTGTTAAATGGTTACGCTTGTTACGGTACCGCATTTTTAAATAAGTTAAACGGCTTTTTTGCCTTTGTAATTTATGACAAAAAAGAGAAGACAAGTCTGGTGGCTAGGGATCGTTTCGGTATAAAACCTTTATTGTTTTATAAAAAGGAAAATGCATTTTACTTTGCCTCGGAAATGAAAGCCCTTTTGGAATTTGACATTCCAAGAGAAATCGACCATACTTCCTTATATACTTATTTGCAATTAAATTATGTTCCCGAGCCACATTCGATGATTAAGGATGTGAAAAAATTAAAGCCTGGCCATTATTTAAAAATAGACGGCCAAAATAGAGTTCAAAAGATTCCGTTTTATCAAATTGATTACCCAAAAGTGGAGGGGCAGTATTTGGATTTGAGTTATGAAGCAGCGAAAGCCAAATTTTTAGAGATATTAGATAGGTCGATTGAGCGCCGATTGGTCGCTGATGTTCCTTTGGGGACCTTTTTAAGTGGGGGAATTGATTCTTCTCTGATTACCGCTTTAGCATCAAAAAAAGTAGATAATTTATCTACATTTTCTATCGGTTTTAAAGAGGACCCGCATTTTGACGAAACTGAGTTTGCTCTTGCTGTTGCTAAAAAGTTTAAGACGAACCATCATGTGTTTTCACTCTCTCGGAATGATTTATTAGCAAGTTTATATGAAACCTTAGAGTATATAGACGAGCCCTTTGCAGATTCATCTGCACTTGCAGTAAATGCGTTAAGCAGAGAAACTAAAAAGCATGTAACAGTAGCGTTATCTGGCGACGGTGCTGATGAGATGTTTTCTGGCTATCACAAGCACAGGGGTGAATTTTTAATGAGGCAAAGTGGATTCAAACAACAAATTGTGAAAAAACTGTCTCCGGTTTGGGCTGCTTTACCAAAGTCTAGAAATTCAGTTTTGGGAAACGTTTTCAGAAAGCTAGATAAGTTTGCAACTGGGTCTTTGCTAAACAAAGAAGAAAGGTACTGGTTGTGGGCTAGTTTGTTGAATGAAGCGGATGCTTCGAATCTAATGTTAAAACGACCTTTAAAAGAAAGCTACTTGAAACGGAAAGAAGAAATTCTAGCCGTCCTTTCCAAGGGAAAAGATTTTAACGATGTTCTTTTTACGGATGTCAATTTAGTACTTCAAAGTGATATGTTGCGGAAAGTAGACCTTATGTCAATGGCGAATGGCTTGGAAGTAAGAACCCCTTTTTTGGATCATGAATTAATGAATTTTGCCTTTTCAATTCCTGCAAACTTTAAAATTGATGGTCAGATGAAGAAGAAGTTGGTTCAAGATGCAGCACGAGATATTTTACCTGAAAAACTGTATAATCGGCCTAAAAAGGGGTTTGAAGTTCCATTGGGCAATTGGATGCGAAACGAATTGCATGATTTGATTGAAAATGACTTGCTGTCGGATGAATTCATAAGAAGTCAGAACCTTTTTAACCTATCTTACGTAAATCAACTGAAGGAAAAATTACATTCTTCCGACCCTGATGATTCTCAAGCAAATGTTTGGGCTCTTTTGGTTTTTAACAAGTGGTGGAAAAAATACATTGCCTAACTAACGACTCAGCACCTAAAAGCACATGCCAAAAGTTTTAAGAATAATAAACCGATTTAACCTTGGTGGGCCAACATTTAATGCAGCCCTATTGACTAAACACATGGCGCCTGAATTTGAAACGATGTTGGTTGGAGGTAGAGAAGAAAGTTCTGAAGAAAGTTCGCAGCACATCTTAACTGATTTAGGAATTCAAGCCCACTTTGTGGATGAAATGCAGCGAGACATAGGACTGTCAAATGACAGGCAAGCCTACAAGGCAATCAAAAAAATAATAAAAGATTTTCAACCGGATATTATTCACACACATGCTTCAAAAGCAGGAGCGATTGGGAGAAGTGCCGGTAATGCATATGGGAAGGCTAAGATTGTCCATACCTTTCATGGACATGTCTTTCATTCTTATTTTGGAACATTCAAAACAAATGTGTATCGAAATATAGAGCGTGCTTTAGCGCTGAAAACAGATAAAATAATTGCGATTAGTCCTCGTCAAAAATTAGAGTTGGCGAAGAGGTATAGGATTTGTTCGGAAGATAAAATTGCTGTTATCCCATTGGGATTTGATTTAAATCGATTTCACGAGAACGTAGAAGAGAAAAGAAAATCTTTTCGAGAGAAATACAACATTGATGAAGATGAAATTGCAATTGGGATTATTGGAAGGTTAGTCCCAATTAAAAATCACAAGTTGTTTTTAGATGCTTTGAAATTAGTATTGGGAAAGACAACTAAGAAAATAAGAGCATTCTTGATTGGAGATGGAGAAGAACGAGAGGAGTTGGAAGCGCACTCTACAAAGCTTGGGTTAGATTTTCTCAATGGAGACTTCGAAAAAGGAATCAAAGCTACCGTTCATTTTACTTCTTGGATTAAAGATGTTGATTGGGCTAACTCAGGACTAGATATCATTGCGTTGACTTCGTTAAATGAAGGAACACCTGTAAGCCTTATTGAAGCGCAAGCATCATGTAAGCCAATTGTTTCGACTAAAGTAGGGGGGGTAAGTAATATCGTAGTTCCGAATGAAACCGCACTACTGTCTCCGTCAAACAACCCTGACTTATTTGCTTCTAATTTGCTTCAATTGATTGAAAATAAAGACCAAAGAGATAGAATGGGTGCGAAAGGGTGGAAGCTAGTTCATGAAAAGTTTCACTATAACCGATTGGTAAGCGATATGAAAAATCTGTATACAGAACTACTTCGATAACATTTTTACAAGAAACTACCATTAATTGAATAGCTTTGTAGGCTAATAGATACTTCAGAAATGATTAAGAAAATTTTAGCAATCACAGTAGCTTGTTACTTCTTAGCTTCTTGTAAGCCATTGAATCCAAGTATCATGTTCAGAACTCCGAAGGATTATAAATACGACACTCAGGTTAAGGATACGACAAAGGAGTATAGAATTGCAGCGAATGATGCAATAAGCTTTCGACTTTTTACGAATAACGGCTTAAAGTTAGTTGATGTTACAGAGAACAATGCTCAAATGTTTCAGCAGCTGAATCAAGGCATTACCTATGTGGTGGAATTTGATGGTCAAGTTAATTTGCCCATCATCGGGAGAGTTGATGTTAATGGAATGACAGTAAGAGATGCAGAGTTTTTTCTTGAAGAGAAGTACGATGAAGTTTTTATTGATCCCTTTTTATTGCTAGGTGTTACCAACAGAAGAGTGACAATTTTTCCTGGCAGTGGAGGGGATGGAGTTGTGATAACATTGCAAAATAACAATATCAAGTTACTGGAAGCTCTGGCGTTGGCGGGAGGTTTGGCAGATCAAGGCCGGGCAGCAAGAATAAAACTTATCCGAGGAGATTTAGCCAACCCAGAGGTGTACCTTATTGATTTGTCAACGATACAAGGAATTAATCAAGCAGATATTATCTTACAAGCAAATGATATAATTTATGTTGAGCCCATTGGTGTTACAACGCGTCAAGTGTTAGGTGAAATCTCACCCGTTTTAAGCTTGCTGACAGGGGTGCTGACCCTTTATTTTGTTATTGATAGAGTAAAGTAATCGTGCAGCAATTTCAGAATCCATATCCTAATTCAAATCAGAACTCAAAACGAGTCTCTGATCAGTTCAGTAATTTTAATACTGACTTTGATCTTGGTTTGTTTCTTTATGTATTGAAAAAGAATATATTGTGGGTTATATTAGTGGTTGGTATTTCAGTTTTTGGCAGTTTCCTTTACTTACGATATACTTCTCCAATTTATCAGTCAGATGCCGTTATTCAAATAGAAAAGTCAAATAAAGCCAATCAGCTTTTGAACGTTGATGATTACTATGAAACAAATGAAATTTCTGCTGAGATTGAGCTCTTAAAATCGAACCTTATTGCCAAAAATGCGATTAAACAGCTTCCACTGGAAGTGAGCTATTTTAATAAAGGCCAATTTTTAGATTTTGAGTTATATCGCTCTGCGCCTTTCCGAGTTGAAGTATTTTCAAAAGACAGTACGTTAAATTCTACAAAAGTTGATATCGAGTTTCTTAACCGATCAGAAGGTACTATTGTCTGGGGAGCTGATGAAAACAGAGTTGAGCGAAGCATTAACTTTGGAAATTTTGTGCAATTGCCCTTTGCAACTATCAAAGTTAATGTAACCGACTTCAATATCATTGAAGAAAATATCAACTCGGTAAATCCAACGGGATATTACTTTGTGGTTAATAACCTTAATTCCTTATCCCGAGAATTAATGACAAAAGTGAATATTCTGATTCTTAACCCAAGTGCAAAAACGGTTTCTATCAGTGTTCAAGAGAATAACCCACTAAAAGCTAAAGAAGAAGTGGGGCAGTTGATTGAGGAATTTATATTCTACAACATAGAGTGCAAAAAGCAAAGTTCGAAGCAAATAGTTGATTTTTTGAACGCCCAAATATCATCTGTTTACGAAGAGCAAAAGCGTTCTGAAAAAGACATTGCTAATTTTAAACGAAAAAACAATCTGTCAGAAGTTGGAGAATTTAGCAGTGTTGCTGCCGACAGGTTGAATCAGCTGGACGAAACACTGGTTGAGTTGGGCCTGCAATTCTCGGTATTAGAACAAATTCGAAAAGAAATTGATAAAAAAGGAGAAGAAATTGATGTATATGAATTGTTGCCAATTTTAGTTGGTAGCAATTATGAAGGAGGGATTGAGACATTAATTGAGTCGTTAAATGGACTCCTGCTGGAGCGGCAGAATAAGCTGTACTCTACCAAAGAAGGCACGGCTCCCATTAAAGAAATTGACTATAAAATTGATATTCAGAAAAAGCTAATCGTCAACAGTTTGTCTTCATTAATGAACAAAATCGCGGAACGGAAGAAGAATTTAGAAAAAACCATACATGATCTGGAGGTGGAATTTTTTGAGGTGCCGGATCAAGAAATCGAACTAGTTAGAAAGAAGAGGAAGTACGATATAAACGAGAAATTTTATACCTTGCTTATTGAGAAAAAGACGGAATATACCATTTCGCAACAAGGTTTTGTTTCGAATGTGAATGACCTTAGCACGGCTACTGTTTCCAATGTGCCAATCTCCCCTCAAAAAAACATCGTCTTCGTAGGTTTTTTGTTAGCGGGAGTTTTAGTAAGTCTATTTTTTGTTGTTATCAAGTACCTGCTTCACAATCAAATTACTTCGGTAACGGAAATTACCAAACTGGCCCAATCTAATTTTGGCGTTTTGGGTATAATTCCTAAATATCAAAAAGACATGCCGCTTTCGCAGCTGGTGGTCAACAAGAACCCAAAGTCTTTAATTGCAGAATCCTTTCGTTCGATCCGAACAAATCTTGAATTCCTGGCAGCTCAAGATGGACCAAAAGTAATGGCGGTTACCTCTACCGTTTCAGGAGAGGGAAAGACCTTTATTGCAATTAACCTTGGTGGAATTATTGCATTTAGCGGGAAAAAGGTTATTATTCTTGATTTAGACATGAGAAAACCAAAAATTCATAAAGGCTTCAACGTTGAGAATGTGAAAGGAATGAGTACCATTTTAATAGGTAAAGATGAACTGAAGGCATGTGTGCACAATAGTGATCAAGAGAATTTAGATTTTATTACTGCCGGTCCTGTCCCTCCAAACCCTTCTGAGTTGATTTTAAACTCGAAGTTAAAAGAGGTGTTAGATACGTTGAAGTTAGATTACGATTTAATCATTGTCGATAATCCTCCTGTTGGTTTGGTGACAGATGGGATTGAAGTAATTAAAAATGCGGATTATCCATTGTATATCTTTAGATCAGAGTATTCACGAAAAAATTTCGTTCACAATGTAGACAGGCTGGTGAATGAAAATGGAATTTCCAAACTTTCTATTGTACTAAATGGAGTTGATTCTAAAAAACGGAGTTATGGCTATGGCTATGGTTACGGCTATGGTTACGGTTACGGCTATGGTTACGGGTATGGCTATTACGACGAGGAATCAAAAGAGCCTAAAGGGATAAGAAAATTTTTTAAGAGGAAGTGAGATGGAGATTGAAAAGATAGAAATTGAAGGATTACTAATAATACGACCAACTGTTTTCGAAGACGAGCGAGGTTACTTTTTTGAAACATTTAATGCAGACAAGTATAAAGAGTTAGGCTTACCTAAAGACTTTGTCCAAGATAACCTATCAAAATCTTCAAAAAACGTATTGCGTGGTCTCCACTTTCAAACTCCCCCTTTTGCGCAAGGGAAATTAGTCTCAGTGGTGAGAGGTTCGGTCTTGGATGTTGCAGTGGACATTCGAAAAAATTCAGCTACATACGGGCAGTACCATTCTATTGTGTTATCAGAACAAAATAAAACTCAATTTTACATTCCTCCCGGGTTTGCTCATGGGTTTAAAACTTTGGAAGACAACACTATTTTTTCTTACAAGTGTTCAAATGGGTATCAAAAAGACGCCGAAGGGGCTATAAAGTGGAGTGATGTAGATTTAAATATCGATTGGCAAGTTGAAAATCCAATTGTATCTGAAAAAGATCAGAATGCACCAAGTTTTAAAGCGTTAAATTCTCAATTTATAGTTTAAGTACATGCATGGAGAGTTTTTTATTTTAAAGATTTCTTCTCTTTTTTTGGGGAGTTTATTATTTAGTTTTCTTATCAATAGAATTTTTTTGAAATTTTCGAAGAATTTGGGTATTCGAAACATTGACGATAAGGTAATTCGTTGGAAAACAACTTCTAAGCCTGCTTTTGGGGGAATTTCATTTTTTATCGTTTTTCTTCTAGTACTCTCTCAGTACCAGATATTCTTTCCCAACCAATATACCCCAATTGACCTTCAATTAATTGGAATTTTGGTGGCCTCTTGTTTAGGGTTTTTAGTGGGTTTAACGGATGATGCGTTTAACACGAACCCACTCTTTAAGTCCATTGCGCAAGCGCTGTGCGCCATCATCTTGATTGTCACGGGGAATTCCATCTGGGTTTTTGAAACAGAATGGTTGAATTATGCGCTTACCTTTCTTTGGGTAGTTGGCCTAATGAATTCTATTAACATGTTAGATAACATGGATGGCATTACAACCATTGCGTCTATTTTTGCGCTGATAGGTATGTTGACTGTAATTGTATTTAATAAAACGTTTGATTCTTCCTACTTTGTTTTAGTTGTAGGCTTGATTGGAGCGCTGCTTGGTTTCTTATTTTTCAATTGGCACCCTTCAAAAATGTACATGGGTGATACTGGTAGTCAGTTCCTTGGGCTAATACTAGCGGCACTGTCGATTAAGTTTTTATGGAATCATTCCGGCACGGATTACGAAACCAATTCTCGACAATTTATTCTACCTATCCTTGCATTTATTGTTCCTTTGTCAGATACGGTTAGTGTTGTTATTAACCGCCTTTTAAAAGGGCAGTCTCCCTTTGTAGGGGGCAAGGATCATACCACGCATCATTTGTCGTATTTAGGGCTTTCTGATCAGTCTGTCGCATTATTAGTTACCGGTTTAGGTGTTTTTTCAACTGTTGTTTTACTCGTTGCTTTGTCCATTGAAAACTGGACACACCTGTTTACAATTCTATTCGGGTTGTATGCCTTGGTGGTTTTTGTTTCATTATATTTAACTACTAAACCACAACTTTTTGGAAAAAAGCCGAAACAAGATGAGCAAAAAAAACAACCTACTAAAAGCGAGTAATTTAGTATTAATTCCTTTAGCGCTTTTTGGCCTATTTCAATTGTTTACTTTCTCATTTGACAAAGAAGAAGAAGAGGGTGTTCATCAATCTAAAATGGAGGAGGATTACCAAATATTCTCTTTAAGACCACCAACAGAAATTCTATTTGCAGGGGAAAAAGTTCCACTCAAAGAGCCAGAGGTTTATGAAAGGTTAGACCGTGAAATTCACTCTAACACATACTTTCATTCCAATACAATCTTATATTTTAAGAAGGCAAATCGCTGGTTTCCTGTAATTGAACCCATCTTGAAGGAGAATGGGATTCCTGAAGATTTTAAATACCTAGCACTTATAGAAAGTGGCCTGCAAAACGTTGTCTCTCCGGCAGGAGCGGCAGGCTATTGGCAGTTCATGAAGGCAACTGGGAAAGAATATGGCTTGCAAATAGATACTGAAGTGGATGAAAGATACCATGTAGAGAAAGCCACAAAGGCTGCCTGCCAGTATTTAAAAGACTCCTACGAGCTTTATGGTGATTGGGCGCTGGTAGCAGCGTCTTACAATGCTGGAAAAGGAAGAGTTTCTTCAGAATTGGATCGGCAAAAAGCTACGAGTTACTTTGACTTACTTTTGGTGGAAGAGACGGGGAGATATGTTTTTAGAATTTTAGCCGTCAAGCACATCTTTGAGAATCCTAAAAAATATGGATTCAACATTCGAAAGGCGGATCTTTACTCCACACTAGATTACACGACGGTTGCAGTTGATTCTAGCGTTACTAGTTTCGCTGACTTTGCAAAACAACATAACATTAGCTACAAAATTCTGAAGCACTTTAATCCATGGCTGAGAGAGGCTTATTTGACAAATACCCTGAAAGCGAGCTATGAAATTAAATTGCCAACGAATACTGATTACGAGTTAAATTGATAACAAATTTAGGTTTTCACTGTTAGTTGGAAAACCGTATCCAATTATGGGCAAAGAGACATTTGAAACAGTTGAACCACTCGAGATAGAAGGAGCAAGAGTTCACAACCTAAAAAATATTTCTTTAAAAATTCCAAGAGAAAAACTTGTTGTAATAACAGGGTTGAGCGGGAGTGGAAAATCTTCACTTGCCTTCGATACCATATATGCTGAAGGTCAAAGGCGATACGTCGAAAGTTTTGCATCTTATGCGCGACAGTTTTTGGGTACGCTCGAACGACCCGATGTGGATAAAATCAATGGATTGAGTCCTGTTATTTCTATTGAGCAGAAGACGGTCAGTAAAAACCCTCGCTCTACGGTAGGAACCATTACTGAAATTTACGACTTTTTACGACTGCTATTTTCGAAGACCGCCACCGCCTACTCTTATGCTACAGGGGCTAAAATGGTAAAATACTCTGATAAGGAAATCCTAAATCTAATTATTAAAGAGTTCGAGGGAAAGGCAATTACGGTATTGGCTCCAATTATTAAAGCACGAAAAGGTCACTACAAGGAGTTGTTCAAGAATGTTTTAAAACAGGGTTTTTTGAAAGTAAGGATTGACGGAGTTATCGTTGATATAACGCGAAACATGCAGGTTGATCGTTATAAAATGCATGACATAGAGATTGTAGTGGATAGAATTCAAGTGAGTGCAAAGGATAAGACAAGAATTACAGAGGCCATTGCTTTAGCAATGAAGAAAGGTAAAGGAGTGTTAATGGTGCTTGAAAAGGACAAAGAGAAGGATGATCCACGATTCTTTAGTCGGAATTTAATGTGCCCAACAAGTGGGATCTCTTACGACGAGCCTGCTCCAAATACTTTTTCATTTAATTCGCCGTATGGTGCTTGTCAGAAATGCAATGGACTGGGAGAAGTTGCAGAAGTGAGTCGGGAAAAGATAATTCCCGATGAAAAAAAATCGATAAAAGCCGGGGGGTTACTCCCATTGGGAGACTACTCGAATAAATGGATTTTTAAGCAAGTAGAAATCATACTAAATCACTTCGGGTTTGTACTTACAACGCCTATTCAAGACCTTACAGAGGAAGTTTTGAGCACAATACTGCATGGAACAACCTCCCCTGTAACCGTAGTTGAAAAAATCGGGAGTAGCTCTTCCAAGTACTCTTTTGAATTTGAAGGAGTAACTTCTTTCATAAATAGGCAGTATGAAGAGAACAAAGCCAAGCAATTAGGTAAATGGGCCGAGCAATTTATGAATAAAGTTACGTGTGACTCTTGTCAGGGGTCTCGCTTGAAAAAACAATCTTTGTTTTTTAAAATTGGAGAAAAAAGTATTGCCGATTTGTCATCCATGGATGTTGATGAATTGGCAGAATGGTTTCAAAAAATTGAGAAGTTTTATACAAAGCGGGAGTTAGTAGTAGCAAGAGACATATTGAAAGAAATTCGGACTAGGATTCAATTTCTGTTAGACGTAGGGCTTACCTATTTGGCATTAAATAGAGGCTCGAAAACCTTGTCAGGAGGGGAAGCGCAGCGAATTCGATTGGCCACTCAAATTGGATCTCAGTTGGTTGGGGTGCTCTATATTTTGGATGAGCCAAGTATTGGATTACATCAAAGAGACAACAACCAACTAATTGAAGCGTTGCAAAATTTGCGAGATTTGGGGAATTCCATTATCGTAGTAGAACATGATAAAGACATCATGCTTGCTTCTGATTATATAATCGACATTGGCCCTAAAGCTGGAGTACACGGAGGAAAAATTGTAGAACAGGGGACCCCTGCCGATGTGTTAAAAGGAAATTCGATAACTGCTCAATACTTAAATAACCAGCTGAGAATTGAAATTCCAAAGAAGAGAAGAAAAGGGAATGGTAAATTTATTGAGCTAATTGGAGCATCGGGTAACAACCTTAAAGAGGTTAACCTAAAGCTCCCTTTAGGTAAAATGATTTGTGTCACGGGAGTTTCGGGAAGCGGTAAGTCTACTTTAATTGACGCGACTTTGTATCCTATTTTAAACAACTACATTTATAACGGCAAACGCACTCCCATGCCTTATAAGTCGGTTAAAGGCATAGAACAACTTGATAAAATCATTGAAATAGATCAGTCGCCCATAGGCAGAACCCCTCGATCAAATCCAGCGACATACACCAACGTTTTTACGGACATAAGAAAGTTGTTTGCGAACATGCCAGAAGCGAAGATTAGAGGATATAAGTTGGGAAGGTTCTCGTTTAATGTGAAAGGAGGTCGCTGTGAAACCTGCCAAGGAGCCGGTGTACAAACTATTGAGATGAACTTTTTGCCGGACGTTTATGTGGAATGCCCAGAATGTAGAGGGAGACGATACAATCGAGAGACCTTAGAAGTACGGTATAAAAGCAAGTCGATTTCAGACGTGTTAAACATGACTGTTAATCAGGCAGTTGAATTTTTCGAGCACATTCCTTCTATTTTATTAAAAATAAAAACCTTGCAAGAAGTTGGGTTGGGGTATATTCATTTAGGTCAGGCATCTACAACGCTTTCTGGTGGAGAAGCACAGCGCGTAAAATTGGCAACTGAATTAGCTAAAAAGAATACGGGAAATACTTTTTATATATTAGACGAACCCACTACTGGTCTGCATTTTGAAGACATTCGAATCCTTCTCAAAGTATTAAACAAATTGGCAGATTTAGGAAATACGGTTCTCATCATTGAGCATAATTTGGACATGATAAAGGTTTCCGATTACATTGTTGATTTGGGACCCGAAGGGGGAAAAAATGGAGGAACCATAATGGCTAAAGGAACTCCAGAAGAAGTTGCGAAAAATAAAGAAAGCCATACGGCACGTTACCTTAAAAAAGAATTAGAAGATGGAAGATAAGCGAATCATTGAAAAATTTGAAGAAAAAGAATGGAGTGAAGTGAAGAGTAACGATTCATGGGCAGTATTTAAAATCATGTCTGAATTTGTAACTGGTTTCGAGAAACTTGCAGAAATAGGGCCGTCGGTGTCCATTTTTGGTTCGGCAAGAACTAAACCTGATCACAAGTATTATAAAATTGCTGATGAACTAGCGTATAAGATTTGTAAAAAGGGTTATGGAGTGATTACCGGTGGCGGTCCTGGAATTATGGAGGCTGCAAATAAAGGGGCGCATCGAGCAGGGGGAAAGTCGATTGGATTAAATATTAATCTTCCATTTGAACAGTCGCACAACCAGTATATTGATTCAGACAAAAATCTTGATTTTAATTATTTCTTTACCAGGAAATTAATGTTTGTAAAGTATGCCCAAGGTTTTGTTGTGCTGCCCGGTGGCTTTGGAACGTTAGATGAGTTTTTTGAGGCACTAACATTAATCCAAACGAATAAAATCGCCAAATTTCCAATCGTACTAATGAGCAAAAGTTTCTGGGGTGGACTTTTGGATTGGATTAAGGAAACACTTGTGGAAACGAATGGAAATGTTAAGGCTGTTGATATGGATTTGTTTTACCTTGCCGATACTGTTGATGAGGCAGTAGAGCATATAGATAACTTTTACAAGCAGTATACGTTAAAGCCTAATCTTTAGGAATTAGTCTTTTGCATTGAGTATGAAAAAGCGAAGGTTTAAGCTTAACGAACTGTTACTCGCTATATGATATGCGGCGGTTAAGCTCATTAACTCTTTTAATTTAAACGAGGCGCCAAATGAAGCGTGCAATCCGCTTTTGTTTTCATTGATGGAGACTGGATCTGTTACAATAAAAGCTTCTTGCACAATTGGAGGAGCAGGCGGAGGTCCACTTTGACGCTCTACATTGTATTCATAGGTGCCTGCAATTTTAAACGTTGAATTACCAGAAAAGTAACCAAGTAATCCAAAAATGGAGAGGAACTTTTTGTCTAAAGATGCAATTAACTCCGCTGAAGAAGTCTGATTAACAAAAGAGATTTTTTGGTCGCTACCCTCTAAAAATTCATTGGGTAAAAAAGTGAAGTTAGTAGAGCCAAAGTAGCCAGAAACCGCTACATGAAAATCAGACTCCTCTTCAATAAAATACTGTGAAATCATGTGTTTTATGCCCCCACCAACTGAATAGTTAGTTACGTCTTCGTAGTCGAGTTTTGGAAGGAATCTAATAAAAATTTCAGTGTTGTAAGGAAGTCCTGCTTGAAGCGTTACTGCTCCGGAAGGAATAGAATTCATTGGAGTAGTAATACCATCTAATGCAGAAAGACTTTGCTGATAGTTGAAAGTTCCAGTACCTACTGCTGTTGTACCCTCCACCTCATATAATAATGACTGAGTTGTAAAACCACCAAGAGAAGTAGGCAAAATTGAATTACTGGGGTCTGCCAAGCTTAGATTTTCTGTAAAACCAATGGTATTAAAATCAAATGACAATTTATCTTCGTCAACAAAGGTGAATGAACCTGTTAGGCCTACTCCAAAAGCAAAAGGTTTTAAAACTTTTGCCGAAACTTGATTAGAAGAGATTTGTGAAGAACTATAAGATTCCATTATTGGCGAAATAAAAGCAGTACTGTATAAGTTTAAATTATACGTAAAATCTTTTTCAATTTCCTCACTATCAAAGCTAACTACCTGACTGATTGCCGAAAAGCTTAACAGGGTAAAGAGCGCGAGTATCGAGTTTTTTACTTTCATTGGAATCAAATTTTAAAAGCCCCAAATCCCTTGCTGATTGGCTCCATTCGGAGTTTTTGGGAATTGGGGCTTTTACTATGTTTAATTAGTCTTATTTACACGTATCCTTGCGCAAGCATAGCGTCAGCTACCTTGACAAATCCGGCAATGTTTGCCCCCTTCACGTAGTTGATAAAATCGCCTTCTTTCCCGTATTTGGCAGCAGATTCATGGATTGAAACCATAATTGCATGAAGTTTTTCATCTACTTCTTCTGCAGTCCACGAAAGCCTTAACGAGTTCTGGCTCATTTCTAAACCTGAAGTTGCAACACCACCGGCGTTTGAAGCTTTTCCTGGAGCAAATAAAATTTTCTTTTTTAAGAATACGGTAACTGCTTCTGGAGTAGATGGCATGTTTGCTCCTTCTGCAACGCACATACAACCATTGCTAACTAAGGTGTTGGCATCTGCTTCATGTAACTCGTTTTGAGTAGCACAGGGTAAAGCAATGTCACATTTCTCGTTCCACGGTGTTTTCCCTTCATGATAGGTTGCGCCACTAAACTTAGAAGTGTATTCAGAAATTCTACCTCTTCGACCATTTTTCAAGTCCATAATCCAAGCTAACTTTTCAGAATCAATTCCTTTACTATCAACGATGTATCCACCTGAGTCAGACATAGTGATTACTTTTGCACCCAATTCAGTCGCTTTTTCACAAGCATACTGTGCAACGTTTCCCGAGCCCGATATAACAACAGTTTTTCCTTCAAAACTATCGTTTTTGGTTTTCAACATTTCTTTTGCAAAGTATACGGTACCATAACCAGTCGCTTCAGGGCGAATTAGAGAACCTCCGAAAGACCTGCCTTTACCAGTTAAAATTCCAGTGAACTCATTTCTCAATCTTTTATATTGGCCAAATAAATATCCAATCTCTCTTCCACCTACACCGATATCTCCAGCAGGAACATCTGTGTCTGCTCCAATGTGTCTCTGAAGTTCCGTCATAAAGCTCTGACAAAATTTCATTACCTCATTGTCAGATTTTCCTTTTGGGTCGAAATCTGAACCACCTTTTCCACCGCCCATTGGCAGTGTAGTTAAGCTATTTTTGAAAACTTGTTCAAAGGCTAAAAATTTTAAAACACTTAAGGTAACAGTTGGGTGAAAACGCAAACCACCTTTGTATGGTCCGATTGCAGAATTCATCTGGATTCTGTATCCTCTGTTAATTTGCACCTCTCCTTTATCATCTAACCAGGGCACTCGGAACATTAACACTCTTTCCGGCTCAACCATTCTTTCCAATAGTTTGCCTTTTTGGTACTCTGGATGATCTTCAATGAATGGAATTACTGTTTCTGCAACCTCTTCAACAGCTTGCAAAAATTCTGGCTCATGGCCGTTTCTAGCTTCAACATTTGCCAAGAAATCAGTGATTTTCTTGTCAATAGTGGCATTTCCTGTTTTACTCATTATGGGATAGAATTATATTATTTCTCTAAATTTCTAGGAGCAAATGTAAATAATTTAATTACTCGTTATTACAAGCAAACGATGTAAACATCTGGATTCAAAAAAGAGGGTCAACTGAGGAGATTATTCCTTTACTAATTTATTGGAATAGATGGTCCTACCGTTCTCAGAAACATGGTAGTAATACATGCCTGAAGCAAATGAATGTGTTTCTAATCGTAACGAAGAAGTAGCTGATTTTTCTACAACTAATTTACCATCAATCGTGAATAGTTGTATTGTTCTGCGAACAAGGGTAGTGTCATCGAATGTAAATCTAATCTCATTGATAAATGGATTTGGGAAAACAGTAACATTATTTGTTGCTTTTGGAGTGGTGTGCAGCCCCGTGAGAATTTGGCATATTGTGTCAGTTACTCCCAAGGCACCATAGATAATTCCATTGTTCATATTACCACTTGAATCAATGGTAATTGAAGTATTTGAGCTGTCGTTAAAGTTCCAAACACCAATAGTTGAAGGTAGTGCGATTAAATTAAGGCAAGAAGGAGTGAAGTTGGAGGTGTATAGCGCTGAATTTGAAAACCGCAAGTCGTCTATAGTTCCACTAAAGAATCGATTTGCAGCCCCTCCCCACGAAGCAATACTAACGGGAAAGTTAGATTGAACAGGAGCGAAAATGTAATTATTAGTAGATATTTGTTTAGTACCATCAATGAATAACATCATTCCTTGAGAAGGATGAATTACTGCAGCAACGTGGTACCATTGATTGGCATTCCATGAATTCGTATCAGAATAGACTGAATGCTCAGTGGCGCCATTATCGTATAAGGTGAATCTTATTTTCCCTGCCGCAGAAGATGGGGTAGCAAATGAAGGAAAAAATGAGATGTTAAATTCATTTGCATTTGTTAGGGTAATATTTCTTGCTACAAGTGTTTTAAAATCATTGGTGCTAGAATTGATTATCACACCGGGCTTAAACCATACTTCGATAGTTCTAATTCCTGTTCCAACCGTGTTTCCTAAATCTATATAATCATCAATTCCATCAAAGTGGATACCATTTGATGCTGCAGGGACGACACAAACGTCTTCAGTAATTTTTGTCGCTCCATAAATAACTCCATTGTTCATATTGCTGCTAGAGTCAATCGCAATTGAAGTGCTGGAACTGTCGTTAAAATTCCAAACTCCAATCGTTGAAACAAGTGCACCTAGCTCAGGACAAGAAGGAGTGAAGTTGGAGGTGTATAAAGCACTATCTGAAAGCCGAATGTCATCAATAGACCCTTCAAAATATCTGTTTGCAATAGCTCCAAATGAACCTACTGTAAGACTAGAATTGGTTTGAACAGGAGGGAAAATGTAATTGTTAGTAGATATTTGTTTGGTTCCATCAATAAATAACATCATTCCTTGTGAAGGATGAATTACCGCAGCAACGTGATACCATTGATTGGCATACCATCTATTACTATTAGAGTATATTCTATAAGAAGTATTACTTCCTGCGAAGATGTAAAACATCAATTCTCCAGAATTACTCGCTGAGTTAGGAGAGAACGTTAAGCCAAATTCATTCGCGTTTGGAGTTTCGTCTCTCAATATGAGAGGAGAGTAACTGGAAGTCTGTGCATTAATTGCAATTCCTGGCTTAAACCACATTTCAATGGTTCTAATTCCAGTTCCAACAGTACTTCCTAAATCCACATAATCGTTGACTCCGTCAAAGTTTATTACTTTATTTTGTGCGTTCGATTGTGTTATTGAAAAAATAAAAAATACTAAAAGGCTAAGTGTTTGTTTCATAAGTCAAAGATAGCAATTACAATCTCTGGTACATTTTACCCGGTAAGGATTGAATAAGCCCTTTAAACTCTAAGGAAAGTAGGGTTGCAGTGGTTTTACTCGTGGGAATTTTTGCACTTAAGCTAATGTCGTCGAGAGCTTTTGCTTCTCCGCTCTTTAGTTCATCTAAAATACTTTGCTCATTGGCAGACAGATCAACAAAAAGGGAAGCTTGGTTACTGTTAGGGCTGGAGGAAGATTTTTCCCACCCCATAATGTATTCAATATCCTTCGCCGACTCAATTAATGCCGCCTTGTTTTGCTTAATTAGTCTGTTACAACCTACTGACTGACTGTCGTCTGGTCTACCCGGAACGGCGAAAACGTCTCTGTTATACCCATTGCCTAAATCTGCCGTAATCAGAGAACCTCCTTTTGCTGAAGATTCGATAACGACTATGGCATCTGCCATGCCTGCCACAATTCTGTTGCGTTCCGCAAATTGAGTGGGGAAAAGCTTTGTTCCGCTTTTATAATGAGAAACAAGTCCTCCATTTTGAAGCAATTTTTCTGCAATGGAAAAATGCGCTTTCGGATAGATTTCATCAAGTCCGCAAGCCAGAACTGCGATAGTTGAAAGGTTGTTTTTTAGGGCAGCCTTGTGCGCACAAATATCTATTCCATATGCTAAGCCACTTATAATGATGGGATGGTGTGGGGCTAATTCCTCCACTAATTTCTCGGTGAACGCTTTTCCTTTAACTGTTGCTTTTCGAGTGCCAACTACGCTAACTACCTTTTGAGCATTCAAATCCATATTCCCTTTTGCATAGAGCAGAATTGGACCGTCTTCACAATGCAGTAAACGCTGAGGATATGATTTATTCAGAAAAAAATGGGCGCTAATTCCGTTCTGTTGGATGAATTTTATTTCGGCTTCTGCCTCTGTAAAAAGGTTCGATGTTAGAATTGTTTTAGCTGCTTTTTGACCAATATTCGGAATTTTTAATAAGGCTGATTTTTTCTCCTTAAAAACTGCTTCGGCACCGCCGCAATAGGCAATCAGTTTTTTAGCCCCAATTGCTCCAATACCCTCTAATAAGGTCATTGCAATTTGATATTTTAATTCTTCTTCGTTCAAGTGCACGTGAAATTATCTATTTTCGTTAAAAGTATTCAAATTATGAACTCAATTGGAATAATCCCAGCAAGATATGCATCTACTCGATTCCCTGCTAAGCCTTTAGTGGAAATAAGGGGAAAAACCATGATTCAAAGGGTTTACGAACAAGCAAAAAAGTCATCCGCCCTAGACTACGTGGTCGTTGCAACGGATGATCAACGAATTTTTGAAGTTGTTAGAGCCTTCGGGGGAGAAGTAGTAATGACTTCGAAAGACCACCAAAGTGGCACTGATCGATGCTTGGAAGCGGTGCAGCAACTGAAAATGGATTTTGATGTAGTGGTTAACATTCAAGGGGACGAACCCTTTATATCTCCCAATCAAATTAATTTAATTTTAAGTTGTTTTACACAGGAAAATACCGAAATAGCTACTTTAGTTAAACGAATAGAAGATGCTAAAACGTTGTGGGACCCAAATAAACCAAAGGTTGTAATGGATGATGATGATTTTGCCATTCTTTTTAGCCGTCAATGTATTCCGTATTTGAGAGGAACAGAAAAGGATCAATGGAACGAAGTGTTTAACTTTTACAAGCACATTGGGATGTATGCATACCGTATTGAAACCTTAAGAGAGATTTGTGCACTCAAAACAAGTAGGTTAGAAAAAGCTGAAAATTTAGAACAACTGCGATGGATTGAAAGTGGTTACCGAATTAAGACGGCAATTACCGAAGAGGAAGCCTTTTCGATTGACACACCAGAAGATTTAGATGAGTTGTTAAAAATGGAGTTTTAACCACGTCATTACGCATATTAAAAAGGGATAGTGTATAAAATTACAATTGATAATCAATAGGTTAAAGGGGGTGAGCTCTAGCCTCGATTTAATTTTAATCTTTGCCTAATTATTTTCATCTTACATCTTTCATGTTTCATCTTTAAGAATTACCTTCGCAACCTATGCAAAACATCAAAATCGATTTATATATTTCTGACTTACTTTACAGTTATGACTGTGTGGTAATTCCAGATTTTGGTGGTTTTGTTGCCAATTACGCTTCAGCGAAGATTCAACCTATTCAGCATAAAATCACTGCCCCATCGAAACAAATTTCGTTCAACAAAAATTTAAAAAGTAACGATGGCTTGTTGAGTAATTACATTGCCGAAAATCAAAGTCTGACTTATAATGAAGCAAACGATTTAATTAAGTCTTTTGTCAACCAATCGATTGAAGGGTTAAATAAAGGGGATAAAATTAAAATCGAAAAAGTTGGAACGCTTTATTTAGATCCGGAAAGAAATATTCAATTCATAGCGGAAGAGAAGAACGACTTTTTATTAGATTCTTTTGGTTTAGGAACCATGAGAGTTCAGCCAATTGTTAGAGCAGGAGCAGAGGAGCGAATTAAAAGAGAGATTAAAAAAGTAATTCCTCTAGTTCAAGAAGAAGAAAAAAAACGTCGACCCCTATTCTGGCCTGCAGCAGCTATGGTATTGGTTTTGTTAGTTGGAGCTTATTTTTTGAATTTACAATATAAGGTGGTAGACACTGCCGGGGTGCAGTATTCGAACTTGCTGAATGTAGCAGAGGAAACCTCTTTATTCGAAGAAAGAGAAGTGGTTTCTTTCCCTAAATTAGAGGAAAATGGGGTAGAACTTCAATTAGAAGAAGGCTTGTTTAACTATGCTATTTCAGAGACGGAAGTCACGCGCATTTGGGTGGATAACAGAAAGGAAGAAACAGAACATAAGTTAGATAACACTGCTGTTGTGAAAGAAGTCTTAACGCAAGATCTTAAGTACCATGTCATGGGAGGGTGTTTTTCAAATAAGCTAAATGCAGAAAAGTTAGTTAAAAAACTAATCGGGAAAGGATACGATGCTCGCTTGTTGGGCGAGTTCAAGAACCTACACGCGGTTAGCTTTGGCAGCTTTGTTTCGGATGACGATGCGAAAACGCTACTTTCCAAAGTAAAAGCGGAAGAGAATCAAGCAGCTTGGTTATTGGCGAAGCAATTTTAGTCAAAGCTGTATCATTTTATTGCCGTCCTAACACTACTTCCTGCGTACTTTTGTCAACACAAAAAATAAAGGCATGAAATCAAAAACGGCCAAGGAGACTTTCGCACAAACGTCTAAAATTGTATTGCCAAACGACACAAATGTGTTGGCAAACTTAATGGGTGGCCAATTATTAAGTTGGATGGATATTACTGCAGGAATTTCTGCTCAACGTCATTCCAGAAGAGTGGTTGTTACAGCTTCTGTAAATCATGTTTCTTTTAGTCAGCCAATTAAGTTAGGAGATGTAGTAACAATTGAGGCAAAGGTTTCCAGGGCATTTACTTCCTCTATGGAAATTTTCTTAGATGTATACATTGACTTACCAAACGGGAAACAAAAGAAATCGAACGAGGCTATTTATACGTTTGTAGCGGTTGATCAAAATGGCAGCCCGATCGAAGTCCCTGAATTAATCGCCGAGACGGTCTTAGAAAAAGAGCGCTTTAAGGGCGCATTGAGAAGGAGGCAGTTGAGTTTGATATTGGCTGGGAAAATGAAACCTCAGGAGGCTACTGAACTGAAAGCATTATTTGATAACGTTACACCCTCAGGAGAAAAAAGCTAGACTGACATTACCTTATTGCCTTGTTAACAGGAGCTGGCAAAGCTAAATAATTCAGGTATTTTGCTGGGGCAATAGGCTCCACTATGAACTCCATTAGAAGAAAGGTCCATTGCAAGTTCACAATAAGGGTGTTCACTTTAGCTCAATGAATGCTGTTTATGTCCGCTGTCAAAAGAAGAAAGGTGATTTATTTGAGCGCTTTAATCACGGCATTGCTCTCAATTTCTTCCATACACTTGAAGTGTCCTTTCGGGCATTTATCGAATCCAATTTTTGAACAGGGTCGGCAACCTAGAGTGTTGTTCTCAATAACAGTGTACTTGTTTTTATTGGCTTCGTTCAGATACGGGTACATCCCAAAATCTGGAACTGTATTTCCCCATATGGAAATTATTTTTTTTTGAAAGGCTGCCGCAATGTGCATCATTCCTGTGTCATGTGTAATTACAGCTGTAGCTCTTTTTAGTAATGCTGCCGATTCATCTAAAGACATCTTTCCTGCAGCATTAAACACTCTTTCTGCATCCATTTTTTCAATTTCAATACCAAGTTTGGCGTCCTCTTTTCCTCCAATTAAAACAATGGGATGTTTTAGTTGAGTGACCAATTCTTTGAACTTATCATCCGGTAGACGCTTAGTGGCGTGAGTTGCTCCTAAAACTAAAGCAATGTATTCCGTTGTGAAATTTTTTGGGAGAAGCTCTTTCTTTTCAGTATCCTTAGGTAAAAAATAATCTAATCCTTTACCATCGTTTTCAATACCTAATGCTTTCACAGATTGCAAGTAGCGGTCCACAATGTGAATTTTTGGCATCCGATTGATTTTCCAATTAACCAGTAACCATTTTTGCCAGTTCAATTTGTCGAAAGAAAAGGAAAGTCCTTCTAGTTTTTGTTTTACTCTGCTAGACCGTAAATTTTTATGCAAGTCAATCACGTAATCAAACCTCTCCTTTTGCAATTCTTCAATTACCTCATTGGTGCTTTTATTGATAGCGTGAATTTTAGTAATGTAGGGATTGTTCTCAAGTAAGCCGCTGTAACTGTTCTTTGTAAGGTAATGAATTTCGGGTTCGCCTTCTAATTGCTGTTTTAAGCAGCGAACTACCGGAGTTGTTAGAACAATATCTCCTATAGAACTAAAACGAATAATTAATATTTTGACGGTGTTATTCACTGCGGCAAAATAAACGAATTTCAGGGAATAGTTTCAATTCATCTTTCAATGAATCGAAACCATTCTAAACCCTACTTTTGCCAGATGCATTTAATAGATACTCATACTCACTTGTACTCAGATAAATTTAGCGACGATAGAGACGAAAGAATCCAAGCGGCGATAGCTGCTGGTGTGCAACAGTTTTTTATGCCAAACATCGATTCATCTTCTATAGAAGGTATGAAAAATTTAGTTCAAAAATATCCAGATAATTGTTTGGCGATGATGGGTTTGCATCCATGTTCGGTTGGTGTCACGGTGGAGAAGGAACTAGAAATGGTTGAGAACGAGTTAAAGACAAATAGCTACATTGCCGTTGGTGAAATAGGCATGGATCTTTATTGGGACAAGAGTTTTAAGAAGGAGCAAGAAATGGCATTTCGCAAACAAATTCAATGGGCGAAGCAATTGGGCCTGCCGATCGACATTCATTGCAGAGAGGCTTTTGATGAGATTCTCTCAATTATGGACGATGAAAATGATGCAAACATGAAAGGCGTTTTTCATTGCTTCACAGGCTCCGCAGAGCAGGCTAAACATATATTGGGCTACAAAGATTTTAAATTAGGAATTGGTGGCGTAGTTACTTTTAAGAATTCAGGATTAGATAAAGTAGTCAAAGAGTTGACCCTTGATGACATTGTGTTGGAAACGGATGCTCCTTATTTAGCGCCAACACCTTTTCGAGGAAAGCGAAATGAGAGTGCCTATTTATTGAACGTAGCAGATAAGATTTCTGATATCTTTGAGGTATCTATTGCTGAGGTGGCAGAACGAACTACTAAAAACGCACTTGAAATTTTTCAACCATGAGTAATCCAACAGAGTTATTGTTAATTTATACCGGCGGTACAATCGGTATGGTGGAAGATGCTGAGACAGGGGCACTTCATCCTATAGATTTTACGCAGCTAGAAAAAGAAATACCTGAACTAAAAAAGTTCGACTGCAACATAACGGTTAAGTCTTTAGTGAAGCCAATAGACTCGTCTAACATGAACATAGTCATTTGGCAAGAGTTGTTGGTTCTGTTAGAATCAAACTACGATTTTTTCGATGGTTTTGTGATTATGCACGGCTCGGACACAATGGCTTACACAGCTTCGGCGATAAGTTTCTTACTTGAAAACGTTAATAAACCAATCATATTTACAGGAAGTCAATTGCCAATTGGCAAAATTCGAACCGACGGGAAGGAGAATCTGATTACTTCTATTGAAATTGCCGCGGCAAAAGAAAACGGAAAACCAATTGTTCCCGAAGTTGCTCTGTATTTCGAATATTCGCTGTACAGAGCAAATCGAACGACCAAGGTGAGCGCCGAGAACTTTGAAGCATTTCAATCGCCAAACTATCCATTGTTGGCAGAGGCAGGAGTTCATATTAAGTACAATCGTTTTGCCATTCGAAGTTGGGAGGATAAAAAATTGATAGCCAGAAAAAATATTATCGATGAAGTTGCATCGATTAAAATTTTTCCTGGACTGCGCCGGGATGTTTTTCAGGCGATTGCAAACCTGCCAAACTTAAAAGGTTTAATTCTTGAAACATTTGGAAGCGGCAATGTTCCTTCAGACACCTGGTTTGCAGAAGAGATAATTCGATTGAATAAAAGAGGTGTTATTGTGCTAAACATAACGCAATGCACAACCGGCAGCGTTATTCAAAATAAATATGAAACGGGGGTTCATTTAGAGCAAGCGGGAGTAATTAGTGGAAAAGATATGACCTTCGAGGCAGCAATTACAAAGTTAATGTATCTTTTATCTTGCGAGGAATTGACTGATGCTGATAAAAGAAGCTACCTAGACAAGGACATTAGAGGAGAGGTTTCCTAAACAACACGAATTAATAATAATGTACTTCAATTGTAATAGCCATTAAATTTATTAATTTGGCAAGCCGTTTTCGGGCTTCCATTTGGAGAAAACAAAGGAGAGGTGGCCGAGTGGCTTAAGGCGTGCGCTTGGAAAGTGTATATACAGGTGACTGTATCGGGGGTTCGAATCCCTTCCTCTCCGCAATTCGCAGGGAAGCCAAGGGAAGTTCTTTTAATTGAAATAGTAAGCTGTTTCGTCAAGGTTTAGCAGGGATGAGAATCCACGGGTTCGTTCCGAGAAATCCGAAGGAGGATTTCGAACACATGAAGCGAAGCGCAATAATCCCTTCCTCTCCGTAACTTACAGGGGAAAAAGGAAGTTTCTTCGTGTAGCAACAAAATTCTTTTCACGGCGTTATTTGTCCAGAAACGCCAATATTTTAAAATAAATTATTAGAATTGCATAAAGACTATTACATTCGCAGACAATTACAGCAAAAATTTAAACGTTAAAACTAAATCTGAATCACTAATTAATAAATTATGAAAAAGTTACTTACTTTATTTGCTCTTGCATCCTTTTTAACTTTTGGAGTTAGCAACAGCGCAATAGCGCAAGAAGACAGCACCGAAGCTGCAACCGAAATGATGGATTCTACTGCTATGGCTGCCGAAAAAGCAGCTGAAGAGGCTGCTGCCGCTGCTGAAGAAGATGCAATGGAAGCTAAAACTGCCGAAGATACCGCAGTGGTTGAAGAAGAGAAATCCTTTCATCAAGTATTGAAGGAAAAGTTTATTGAAGGGGGCCCAGAATTTATGGGAATCGTTTTGTTATGTCTTATTTTAGGTTTAGCAATTGTAATTGAAAGAATCATTTACTTGAACATGGCGACTACAAACTCTACCAAATTGTTGGCAAATGTTGAAGATGCTTTGAACTCAGGTGGAGTTGATGCTGCTAAAGAAGTTTGTAGAAATACAAGCGGACCTGTTGCAAGTATTTTTTATCAAGGGTTGGACAGAAGTCACGAAGGTGTTGAAATGGTTGAAAAATCAGTTGTTTCTTACGGGAGTGTTCAAATGGGATTGTTAGAGAAAGGAGTTTCTTGGATTTCATTATTTATCGCTTTGGCACCAATGCTTGGTTTCATGGGAACAGTAATTGGTATGATTGGAGCATTTGATGCAATTGAAGCAGCAGGAGATATTTCTCCATCATTGGTTGCAGGTGGTATTAAGATAGCACTTTTAACTACTGTATTTGGATTGATCGTTGCAATTATTCTTCAAGTCTTTTATAATTATATTGTTGCAAAAGTTGACAGTATCGTAAACGATATGGAAAATGCATCTATTAGTCTTATTGACTTATTAGTTGCTCATGAGTTGAATAACAAAAAAGCTTAATTATGTCAGAAGGACTATCAAAAATATTACCTATCGTACTTTACGTTCTTCTAGGAGTTAGTGCGTTATTAGGTGTTCTGTTTTATCTTGGAGCTTTAGATACAGAATTGTTAATGACTTGGTGTTATATATTGATGGCTTTAGCCACGGCTTCTGCTATTGTGTTCCCAATAATTGCGATGACCAAAGATCCTAAAGCAGCAAAAAGCGCTTTAATTGGAGTTGGTGCATTGGTTGTTGTATTTGGAATATCGTATGCATTAGCAGGGGACGAAATGACACCAAAGTATGCAAAGTTTATATCAGGACCTGAAGAATCGAAATTAGTTAGTACTGGTTTAGTTGCCTTTTACATATTGGCAATTGCAGCAATCATAGCTACTGTTTCTTCAGCATTTATGAAAATTTTTAAATAAAATTAGATGGCAAGAAGAGCATCCCCAGAAATTAATGCAGGTTCGATGGCAGATATTGCCTTCTTACTTTTAATCTTCTTCTTGGTAACTACTACTATGGATGTTGATACGGGCTTAACCCGTAAGTTACCGCCACCAATTGAAGAAGAACTAGAAAAACCACCGGAGGTTAAAGAGAGAAACGTTTTTCAAGTTTTAGTTAACGCGAACGATGATCTACTAGTGGAAGGGGAGCCAATTTTAGTTACCCAACTTAGAGATGCAGCGAAGGAGTTTATTGTAGGGGACAAGACTTTCACGGATCAGTCAATGCCAGAAGGTAGGCCAACAGACGTTCCATTGTTAGGTAGGATAATGGTTTCGAAGCAAATTGTTTCACTTCAGAACGATAGAGGTACATCGTATGAGATGTACATTAAAGTTCAGAATGAGTTAGTAGGAGCGTACAACGAAGTTAGAAATGATTTCGCTCAGCAAAAGTTTGGCAAAACAATGCAAGAACTTGAAACTGCTGCTGAAAATTCAAAACTATTTGAAAATCAATTAAAAGCTGTTAAGAAGATGTATCCGCAGAGGATTTCTGAAGCGGAACCTAAAAATGTACGAGAATAGATATGTCAAAGTTTAAAAAGAAAACAAGTGGAGGTATTCCAGCAGTAAATACTGCAGCACTTCCTGATATTGTATTCATGTTGTTGTTCTTTTTCATGGTAACCACTGTGATGAGAGAGGTAACATTGAAAGTAAAAGTGGTTACACCGATGGCTACAGAAGTGAATAAACTAGAGCGTAAATCTTTGGTTAGCTATATTTACATTGGTGAGCCTACAGATCTATTACAAGAGCAATTTGGAACCGCTGATCGAATTCAGTTAAATGATGCATTTGCTACAAAAAAGGATATAATTCCTTTTGTAGAAGGGGAAAGAGAGCAGACAGACCCTGCTGAGGTGCCTTTAATGACTTTTTCTATTAAAGCGGATCAAAAGGCGGAAATGGGAATTGTAACGGATGTAAAGCAGGAACTGAGAAAGGCAAATGCATTAAAAATTAACTATTCTACCAAGAAAACGGACAAAATTGTAGATTAGAAATTAGTCTCAATGTATATAAATTAAAGGCTCGCAGTTGCGGGCCTTTCTTGTTACTTGGTGGGCATGGTATATGCTGCAGCAGGAGCATAGAGTGGCGTAATATAGTGCGAAGCAGTTATCTTCTAGAAGCAGCCGCGCATCCTCAACAGCGCATAGAATAAAGGAGCGTGAGCCCGTTCAGCGTTGATTCGTGTTCAATTAATACGCAGCAGGAAGACGCGCAGGAGTCCATTTTACTTGAATCAGTTGAATAGAACTAATGATAGGGAAAGGCTAGGAATTAATGGATTTGAAATTGCCTGAAAGGGGGGTGAATTAATAAATCAAATGTTGTTTTGACTTGTTTCTCCAGCCTGCTTGGTTGGGGTATTTAACAAAGAAAATTTTTAAGTCACTTTGATTTGGGAATTCAACAAAATAGATGCTCTTATCTGATTGGTTCGAGAATTCAACGAAATACCACGACCCTTCATTACCAACAGCTTGATTCGAAAAGACAACCTTAAATACATTTAAATCAGATTGATTTTCATAGTTGACTACAAACGCTTTAATTTCAGACTGATTCGAAAATTCTGTAGAATACATAGCTGGAGAAAAAGATAGAGATGGAAGCAAGAACAGGAGGGATGGGGCTAATTTGTGAATGGTTTGTAGTTGTCTTGCGGTCAGATGCTTCTCTATTAAGCTTTTTGAGCGCAGCTTGAATTGCTCATGATTTAGGAAGTTAGGTATTGTTAATTTAATGTGTGGCAAGTTTGCTGGCTAAGCTCGTAAAATTTTGTCTCAAATCACTCATATGTAGAAATATATGCCTATTATACCTAATTTTTGGCAATGATTTACAGGAGGGTTGAAATATTTGTTCTATTTTTGAATTAATGAAGATATACCCTTGCTTACTATCATTAATTTTCTTTAGCAACTTTATTTATGCCACCATCCGTCCTGCTGTTATGGATACGGCTGCAATCCACAAGCAAATAGGTGATTTATTAGGACCTGAGAAAGGGTTACGCATCAAGGCTACATTTTTTACGAGTATTACGTTTCTAAATGATTCTGTCATTTACCTTAACCCTATGGGAACACTTCATTTATTTGAAATAAAACTGGACTCAGTTCCCAAGGTGAAAAAGCTGAGTAACGGTATTTATCATGGACATAACTTTCAGCGTTATAACTTTATATATGATTCTGAAATATATAGTTTTGGGGGGGAGGGATTGTTCAATCAGTTTACCAAACTAACGAAATTTGATTTAAAGGCCAAGGAATGGTTTATAGTAGCGATTAAAAATTATCCCAACGATATTCATGAAATTAAGTCTTCTTGGTTGTACAACGATACGTTGAATTTTGTCTACACCGCTTTCAAGCGAGATGGAACAGGTAATCAATCTCAAAAATTAGATTTATTATACGGTAAAATTGATATGCTAAAGTTAAACTATACATGCGGCGCGGGGTATGGAACGATTAACATCGAGGGATTGGCAAGCAATTCAGATCAGATCTTTGAATCTGACAGATATCAGCTATTCTCAAGTGAAGAAGCCGGAGATAACAGGTGTTTGTATCGGTTGTTTGATAAACAAGAAAAATGTTTATTTCGTTCTAAGTTTCTAAATAACAAACCCTGTGTAAACGGTGCATCTTTTTGTTACATCATTGATGATAAACTGTTTTTTAACGATGTGAGTGGCCTGGTTGATTCAATTACTATTCACATGAAGAATACCCACAAAGAACACCCTGTTTTTCCGGAGATTGACGTAGAGGTGCAGGAAGTTGACAGTGTATTTATTTACGTTATGTTTTTTTTATTTTTTATCGGATTAGGTATTTGGGTTTATTGGAAATTTTATTGGATTTCCAATAAATCTTCAGGCGATTACGTTCAGGGTTTAATTGCAATGGAGGGGGAGCTTTTTAAATTAAAGGGTTCCGTAATTTCTAGAGATACGTTGGATGTACTATTCGGAATTGATCATTTTACGGCAGATACCACGAAAGCCAAGCGAAGCGTTTTGATAAGGGATATATCTGGACGTGGCAAAGTTAAAATTAGTAGAGAACGAAATAAGGTGGATAAACGATACTTTAAATATTTTATTCAATAAGGGAGGTAGATTGCAATCACTAATTCTTTTAACAAATTACCTTCTGTTTTATGGGCGGGGATACCTTTTTCTTTTGCTTTTTGAAGAGTTAACGATTCAAAACCAAGCAGCGGAGAAGAGTAGTGTGAGGCACCAAGCATCTTTAATAACGCAGCCCAAGAAACTAAAGGTGAAGGTTTATGAGCGTTTGACTTTAATGCTTGAGCATGAATTCCTGATCCTATTATTAGTGTGTGTTTCATCTTATTTTCCTTATACAAATCTCCAAGTCTTTTGCCAAGTCTTTTGATCCCGCTGACCCATCATATTCTTCTAGACCGCTAAATCGGCTTAGTTTCCAATAGATATCTTCCCCGTCAGTATATCGTTGCTTGTGATCTACAAAATAATCCCTAATAACTGTGGTAGAGTGTATATCTACATATCCCGAATATTGAACAGATTTAAATACGATAGGATTATTTTTGGCGATTTCTATTCCCGAAAATGCATCAGTGAGGTGCCAGTCATCATAACCAAATTCTTTTGATGATTCGCAAAATGATATAGCATCATCTCGGCTATTATTAGTTGTTAGCTTTGTAATAATTGTTGAAACCATTGTCGCAAAATTTGAACCAGGAATTACAAAACCGCCATTATTGATAGAAACCATATTATCAGATTTTTTCACTTCAAATTTCCTAACAGACTCAAGTTGTTCTAGTGTTAATGTACACTTGAACGGTGTTTCAATTACTGTGGTGCCTGAAGCAGGAAATTGAAAAGCACTATTGTAGGTATAGTCAAAGGAAAGTTTAACGTTTGGACCTGTTTCATATTTTCTATTGTAATTATCCCTACTCCAATTCTTCAATTTTAATATTTTAACTTTTGTATTTAATTCTTCTTTTTTTGTAAAAAATTCAAACGGAAACGACCCCCATTCTTGGAAATCATCTGCACATTCTGAGTTTGTAAACTTCTTTGGTGTTACCTTTGTAAGAGGATAGCTTTTATATTCAGCAATTTCTGATACAATATCGAACCCTGTTCCGTAAAAAAGAAAATCGCTTTCATCATTATAAATGTTTAACCCTTTTAAATTCTTTTTTATTCTTTCAATTAATGCAGCTGATTTATCATTTCTTAGATAGTATACTTGCGTTTTAAACGTTGGAATTCTGAATGGGTAGAAGTCATTCAAAAATATTATATCCCAATTAAATTTATCTTTTGCAGCATCATAAAGGCTTGGCTCGGTCATTGCTGGGTTTGCATTCATGAAGTCTTCTTTGGTTAAATAAGGGAAATCGGATAAAAGTGAGGTTAGCTGCCCCCCTTTTCTCCTTTCTTTTACTCTGGAAGGGTAAGCGTAGTAGATATGTGCAATTGATCGATCACGGTGACATGGCAGAGTGTCCCCATTGTAAATTGTTTTTGTTAATGGTGTTGTAGAACCACTTGGTTCTGTCCAAAATTTAAATTTTGGCCATTTTTCATCTACAAATTCAAGAGCATACACCTCTTTTTTTAAGCTTTTATATTGCTCTACCTCCTCATCTGTCATTGATAGTCCTTTAAGTGTGGTGTACAATAGATTTTCACAAAAAGCCATATTATCGTTAGCCTTAGTGGTAACATCCATACTAATATTCCAATTTTGGGTCCCACTTTTCGTTGGTGAACCTACCTCTAATGTGTAATCAAAAGCATCTAACATTTGATTATGGAAGACTTTATAAAAATTTAATATAGATATGTATTCACTTTCTTCGTTTAATTGTTGCTGTTTGATATTTATAGCATACATCCCGCCCTTAATTTCAACCTCAACGCCTTTTGCTTGAACAAACTCGGTAAGCTTGCCTACTGAAACCTTCACGTTAACCGTAACAAACCAGCTATTGCCTTCTTCATTCACAGTTTCGGACAGTATATCATACTTTTCTATATTACCACTGGCTACAGAGGTTATCTCGTCTGCAACCAACTCGTCATTCAATATCTCGGTATTAGAAGAGATAAACGCACCAAATGCTTGCTCAATAGCGCTGCGTAGCGCATACTGCACAGCTTTTTCTTTCGTTTCGGCTGAGCCTGTTGTTTTTAAGGATACTGTATTTTCTTGCGCCACAGCAGGTGCTAGTAAGACTAAGAACAAACCTATAAATAGTGTTTTTTTCATAATTTTTTTAAAATAGTGATTTGTTGTATGTAATAGTTTTCGGCTGGTTTCTTGCATATTCCACGGCTACTTCTCTGTACGCGTTTACTTTTAACTTAGTTAACACATTGTTCTTATGCAAATTCACTCCATTTTCTTAAGGTAAACGAAAAGCATGCGTTCTCCTTTGTCAATTTCAAAATTTGTTAATAGCTCCATGGCCTTGACAAAACCATTGGCATTTTGCTTTATGCTCTCTATCATAGTAGTAGTTGATTCTTTAACGCCACCTTCACTTTCTGAATCTTTGGTTGTCATAATCATATCCATAGTAATGATAGAACCATTTAAAAAAGTATTTGCTTGGCTTTGGGCTTTTACCTCAGCTAAGCGTATCATCCTACTTGCACTTGGATACTTGTTTGTAGGGAGGGATAAGGCGGAAATTAAATAGGTGTCCTCGTAGTCTTCTACTATTTTCACTCCTTCGAATGGCTTGTATGTATACATCCGCTTTATAAAGTTAGTAAAAGCAGTTTTATCTTCATTAAAAGATTGACTGAAGGATTGAAGTGAAATAAACGTAAGTGTGATCAGAATTATGTTTTTCATTGTAGTTATTTTAGATATTGAATTAAAGATAGCCAAGCCTCATTGTAGTCGGCATGCTCAGTTAGCGGTATTGTTTGTGTAAACGAGTGCAGTGTGCAAAATGCTCCTGATTTATTTAGTGTGTAAATGGGTTGCTCGATACCTTTTAGTGCATAATTTCTTTTTCTGTTTGTTAATGCGAACCAAATAGACCATTCTTCTGCGCTTAAACTTGTACCAATGAAGATTAGGGGATTATAAATCATAGCAGTATACCAAGAACCTTTAATTTGAGATAAGTCATAACCTGAGTCCCTTTCAGTTTGTTTAAATAGCTTTCTTAATTCCTCAACACCACCTAAATTCATTCCATATTTTCTCAATCCAAATTGAATTTTTTCAGGGTTTTCAACTTCACCATGAGGATGCCAAAACTTGATTCCATTTATCTCTCGGTAAGAAATACCTATTTTCGAATTAACAACTTCAATTGGTGCTGGTAACTGACCTTTTGAAAGCAGGGTTTCAATTACTAAATCAAAATTGAGCAAGATTACATCACTCACTTTTTTAGGATTAAAAATCTCTAAAGGATAATCTAAAGAGGAGTCTTCTAATACTTTTTCTTGCTCTATCTTAATAATACTCGCTAGTTCTTTTAGCAAAACATCTTCTGCATTATGGGCGGGGATACCTTTTTCTTTTGCTTTTTGAAGAACTAACGACTCAAAACCAAGCAGCGGAGAAGAGTAGTTTGAGGCACCAAGCATATTTAATAAAGCAGCCCAAGAAACTAAAGGTGAAGGTTTATGAGTGTTTGACTTTAATGCTTGAGCATGAATTCCTGCCCCTATTATTAGTGTGTGTTTCATGGTTTAAGTATTCTTGTACAAAAACAATAACAGCCTCTACCAGCAGCCTCCCCGAAATTATATTTACTCCAAGCTGCTCCATCGGATGCCAAGAAAACAGATGAAGCTGGATTATACCTATTTTCATGTTTTCTGAAATGACTAATGGGATATTGATTAAGTATTTGGTATATATTATCTGCCGAGGATATTTTCCAATCTGAATAACCGCCATATTTAAACGACTTGCAAATTGAGTTGGCAGAATTTAGATTATCGACTCCCTCTCTCATTTTTGCCTCCCACGAAGGAAGAATTGGGTCAACTGGGATAACAATTTTTTTATTACCATTCTTAATAGTAATGCCACCGTTTGAGAAACTGAATACATTGCGGTTAGGCTCCACCTTATAGCCGTTGAGGTTTTCTACTTCTTCTAAAGTCAATTGATCCTTAAATTGAAACTGTTTATTGGGATAAAAGGCTATGTCTACATAATTATTTCCCCATTTCCATTTATAAGAATCTAGGTTAGGAGGATCACGTGTTGCATTTACTTCTTCATTAATACGGTTCAAACTTTCAGTTGGCAAAACAACACGATAAAAATTTTTATAATTTTCTAATCCGGTAAAGGTGGTTTTTTCGAATGCAAGGCCGGTACCTATTGAATAGTTTTCATCTGTTTGCTTGCCTGCACTAATTGTGTTAACCTGCCCTGTTATTTTTAAGGCATGGCCCTGTTTTTCAATTAATGATTGATCTAAAGTCACTTCAGTTTTTGGGAAAGAATAATAATTATGTGCATCAGAAGTGATATTATAAGTGCTGCCATATAGACGTTTAAGGTATTTTGACACCACAAAACGTAGCACTTCATAGCTCTTTCTATTGCGCAAAAAATAAATTGGCTCAGGTCCGTCATTTGGATTAGCGAAGAATTTTTTAGGTCGATCCATCCAAAGCTTCTCTTTATCACCTTTACCTCTAAAATAAACTGTCCAGTAGGGATTAAAACTCATAAGTTGATTAACTGAGACACCATAATCTTTTGCAATATCTATAAGTAAGGTACCTTTTTCAAAAACCTCACTTCCGAGTTCTATCTCCTCTTGCCTATAGGCATCACGATCAAATGCAAAAGAAATAAACACTGGAAAAACCTCTTTATTTAACTTATTGTATTCCTCTAGTTCTTCAGAGGTTAGTGATAAACTTGAAATAGTATTTTTTAAAATACTGAATGCGGATAACAGGTTTTTATTTGAATCGGCTGTAACCGTTAAGGCTACCTCCCAGTCTTTATTGGTTTGATCTTTTGCCACAGGCTGGCCAACTTCAAGCTGATAGTTGTATGCATTTAGCATAGCTTCATGAAAGGGCTTAAGCATATCTAAAATTGCCTTATACTCTCCATCAGAATTAAGTTGTTTTTGTTTAATATTTATAGCAAACAATCCGCCCTTAATTTCAACCTCAACGCCTTTAGCCTGTACAAACTCGGTAAGCTTGCCTACTGAAACCTTCACGTTAACCGTAACAAACCAGCTATTGCCTTCTTCATTCACAGTTTCTGATAGTATATCATACTTCTCGATATTACCACTAGCTACAGAGGTTATCTCGTCTGCCACCAACTCGTCATTCAATATCTCGGTATTAGAAGAGATAAACGCACCAAATGCTTGCTCAATAGCGCTGCGTAGCGCATACTGCACAGCTTTTTCTTTCGTTTCGGCTGAGCCTGTTGTTTTTAAGGATACTGTATTTTCTTGCGCCACAGCAGGTGCTAGTAAGGCTAAGAACAAACCTATAAATAGTGTTTTTTTCATAATTTTTTTAAAATAGTGATTTGTTGTATGTAATAGATTTAGGTTGGTTTCTTGCATATTCCACGGCTACTTCTCTGTACGAGTTTACTTTTAACTTATCTAATTCGAGGTTTCGGTCAGACTGTTTATTTCGATATTGATCGTCTCTTTGAGCTTGATTTTCTCTGTATACATCATCACGCGTCGATTTTTCTTCAGCAATACGCATCTCTTCTTTTTCCTTTACTACCTTATCATCGTATTGCTTCATTTTAAAATCCCAACGTGCTTTAGCATCTGCACTTAGCTTACTGTTGATTTGCGATGTTAATGCTTTTATTTCCGCCTGACAATTAGCTTGAGGATTAATAGTACCTATAATATCTGCGGCTTCTGCTGCACCTTGGCCATTTAGTTTACCTGACCATTTTGCCTTTGCTTGAGTTAATTTTAATTGACAATCACTATCGATTTTTTGCTGGTAGATGGAGCTAAGCTTATCCAGGCATTTAAAGTAACATTCTTGACAAACATCTGGCACCAGAGAAAGCTTATAAATAGCCTCATCATATTGTGATTGATTTACTAGGGTCTGGGCATCTTTTATAATAAAGTCGCACTGTGTAGCGTAATAATCAATAATTTTAGTTTTACTTGTTTTAATTAGCTCAACTAATTCGGCATTACGCGGGTTAATTTGCTTAAAAGCCTGAATAAAAGCTTTAGTCTCGTTAGTACCAACACCTTTTAGGTTAAGCGTAGCACTAGCAAATTTTATATTGTTCACAGCGTCTCCAACAATTAATGTTAGGTCAACGTTTTGTGCCATCATTTGCGGTGGCCCGGGTATAATGTCTTTCGTTCCAATATTTATTTGTACTGTAATAACAAACCTTGGGTTAACTTCAGATCCGCCCATACCATTGTGGGTAGTTATCTGATCTAATTTTGTCTTTAACAGTCTTTTTGCGCCAGCAGGTATTTCTATGCTTTCAGGTACATAAGGGTTAATTACAATTCTGCCGAAATCATCTAATTTTTGAGCTGATGAAAATGTGGAAATAAACGATAGTATTGATACTAGTATTATTAATCTCATAGTAATTTATTTTTCTCCTAAAACAATTATTGCTTCACCAAGTCCTCTCGTCATTAATTTTGACTCTATAAGATATGGTTCAACTTTTAAAAACTTTCTTAAATTTTGCGCGAATTTTCTTGCATCAATTGCTCTATTCCTTTCATCATAAAGAGGAATGCGTACTTGCTCAAACCTTATAAAGTTTTCAGTTGCATCAGACATACTATATCTCCCATTTACGGTATGTTCAGCCATCCAATCATCTATTATATCTTTTAGCTCTTCTCCATCAAATTCTTTTTCAAGGTCATACTCCCATGAGTCCCATGTTTTAATCGTGATACTAACCTCTCTTCCGTTGGTTAGTAAATCTGTGAAGTGATTATTTAGACGGGTTACAAATTCAGAAATATTCGATTGAATAGCCTTCATTAACATTTCGGGTACAATTTCAGTTGACACTGCGCTATTACCCGTAGCACTGGCTATTCTTTTACCTGTATAACTATCCAATGCATCGAGTGTAAATGAAACCGATTTGCCACCTTCGGCTTTGTTTAGTTTCCACCAAACCTGTATAATGATGTCAGCTTTAGCCCTTTTCTTTAACATGTCTAATGGGCTTTCATTAAATGCCGCTGCACTAGAAGAGCTCATTGTCATATTATCCTCAGCAGCTCTCTGCTCAATTAACTTAAGTTCTTGTTCTGCATCTTTAAGCGGGAAGCCTTGATCAGCCATTAACCCTCCAATTTTACTTATAACTTGACCCAGCTCAGTATCTTGTTGAAAAGCGGCTTTATAGTCTGGCACATTCTGTTTTGTTCCTTGATTATCAAATTCAGTCATAAAATACCTTTGCATACACCAGTTGTCGCTTGGCAAAACCATTATAGTAGGCTTTTTTGCCTGAGAGTATGACGACCCGGTAATTGCAATAAATATGCTTAAGATTAGGGTGTGTTTAAAATCCATTAGATAAAGGTAAAATTATTTTCTTTTCTGTTAAATATTGTTTTAAGGAGTAGTAGTTTATTTCAACGATCTGATTTGATTCTGAAGTGTGAAGTTGTCCATACCTTTTGTAATCTCCGTTTTTACTAAAAAAGGCTTTCTCCAAAGGAGAAAATTTTCTCTTTTGATCACTACCTTTTAATAGCGGGTCTTTTAACCCACATTCTTTAGATTGGAACCCACTAAACAAGACCAAGCGAACCGCTTCCTTAATAACTGCACGTTCATTTTTGTGTTTTACAGTTGAAAGCACTAAACTTCCAGAGCTTTTTATTTCTACACAATCGAAGTGGTAGCCATTTTTCATGACTGTGAAAGAAGAGACAGTCATAAACGATAGTAATAAAATTGGTATTAGATTTAATCTTTTCATAATATTTTATATTAAGTATTTATAAATCAATACTAAACTAAAACCGTATATAAAACAAAAAGAGATAGGTAATTTAGGTGGTCTTACCTATTATACCTATTTTCAATACTGATAATTAGCTATTTACCATTCTACTCAAAACACTATTTAACCCATCAATACTCTTATTATTCAACTTTAACCTACTGAATAACTTCTTAAAAGGTGATATTAATTCAAACCCAAATAAGAAAGTTTGAATGGGGTTACAAAGAATTGTCCCCCACCCCCTTAGGTGGTTTCACTCATCCTCTTCCACCAATCGGTTTTGTGTTTGAGTTGATTTTGGGGGAAGTGAGGTTAATTAGTTCAGAAATAAATTATGTATTTAAACTTTAATTTCTTCTCTATAATTACAATTTGAACAATACATTACATTTCGTTTGTATTTTTTATTATGAATATATTTTCTAATAAAAAGAAATGGTGTATATATTATAATTACCAAAAAACCCCAAATTAACATTGGAATACCAAATAATTCCTCGTGAGTAGTAGTGTAATTATCAGAAGTTGAGTGATCCTTGGTACCAAACATAGCTGTAACCCCAAAAAAATAAACAACAAGATTCCAAAATCCAAAAGTCCATTTTCCTGTGGTGACTTTATTGAATTTGAATTCTGAACAATTAGGACATTTAAGATATGTATATCCGCAATTGCCAATAATTGATTAACTTTAAAGCAAATAATTGATTATGAATGTATTTAGCTTTACTGCCCAATTTGATACCGAATTATCGTGTAGAGAGCACTTTAAGTTTGAAAGAGATAAGATAGGGATTAACTGCCGCAGATGTCAGCATGATCAACATTA